>Ga0209700_100544_pt1 | contig 71953 bp, 39 predicted proteins | sample SiratroredBW_FD_187528 | JGI IMG/M metagenome (GOLD analysis project Ga0209700, IMG submission 187528) | Root nodule microbial communities of legume samples collected from California, USA - Siratro red BW (SPAdes) (version 2) | ecosystem: Host-associated > Plants > Roots > Nodule | place: USA... | reverse complement strand
TTCTTTGTATAAAACATTGGTTCTTTGACAATGAGAAAAAGAAAACAAGAACTTTCAACTTTTCCTTGTTAGTGAAAGACTGTGGAAAATGGAAACATCATTATGTTTTCCTAAAAAAAAAAAAAAGAAAAGAAAAGAAAAACACCTCTCACTGTTTCACAACTATTTGCTCTTGTACATCAAACTTGTCAAGATCTCAAAGTTTATAAAATATTGGTTGAATTAGTAAAAAAAATTAAGCCATAAAACTATGACAATAAGCTTTAATCTAAGCACTAGTTAAATTTTCTCTCAATGTAAGTGTGAATTAGTGTAAGGGATGTTACATAAACCTTAAGATGTGAAAAACAATTTTTTTCTCTATTATCCATAAAACATTAAAAAAATTGGTAAAAGAACTTTCAAAAGACATATTTGTACTATAATTAATCATAAAATAAATCATTCAATATAATATTTAACTCAACCTATCTGTATTTAATACTTACGAATTTTTTTTTTCCCTTAGCCTGATCAACGATTTCTTTTCACTTTTAATGATAAGTTAAGAAAAAAGTATTTGACTCTTAAAATCATTACAATAATTAGAAAGAAAGACGTTACAACTAGACACAGGAAGAAAAACAAATTAAAAAACAAGGATATAGTTAAACTGAATATGCAAGGTTCATAAAAATTTTTAAGGATTTATATTTGGTAAATTGTTATAAATTAGTTTTATTTTTCCGCTAGAAAAGTTTCTAGTGTTTTCTATTGTTTTGGAAGGTTTTACATCATAAATTACCTTTAGACATGTGTTCTATATGCTTCTTTTTTAAGAAACATAAAGAATCTCTTTTATATATTTTATTCAATTGCTCTATCATCTCCTAAATTTAGGATTATATCAAATGTTTTTCCTGAGTTTTCTCCTCTTTTTATTAATGATATTATTTATTTCTTAAAGCTTACAATGAATCTCTTAGTTAATCTTGACAGGTTGACATCTGTTACTTACTTTATTTGGATGATATGGAGGATGAGAAACCATGTTAAGTTCCAAAAAAGCATTTATGTTTGCTTCACTATCCAGATTATTAAAAGTTTCATCAAAACTACAGATTCTTTCCGAAAATACATGCACAATGACATTATTGACTTCAATTTAATTGGAAATTTCCTGAGGCTAGTTGGGTGAAGGTCAACACTAATGATGTTGCTAGAGAGTGTCCAGGTTTTTTGGTCAGTGTAGGTATTTTTTTTATGATAGTATGAGTGAGTATATATGTAGTTTCTCCTCTTTCTTTGGAGTCCAATTATGCTGAGGTTATGAGGTCATTTTGGCTAATGAGCTTTCTTGAAATAAAAGCTTCAAATGTATTTGGTTTGGATGTAACTCTTCCTTGCTTTGTCAAGCTTTTGGTTTGCTTAATGTTATTCCTTAGTCTTTGAGACAGAGATGGGAAAAGTGTATGAGTATCACATTTAATTCAAAGTTTTTCATATTTTCCATGAATGAAATCATTGTGTCCACAAACTGACTTCAGTTGTCTTGAGAATATATTAGATTTTAAATGGTATAATGTTTCACCTGTTATTATTAGGTTAGACTTTTTTTCACAATATATATCAACTCCCTTTATTTCATTTTGTTTAGTTTAATTGGAGAGTTGTGTTGTCTTTTCTTATCATAGGCCTAATCTTCTCTAATTTTGTATTTTTTTTCTTTTTTCTTATAATATAATATTATGTTTCGTGTGATAGTATATGATTATTGAATGATAGTATATGATTATTGGACTTTGAGATGTTAATCTAACTAATGCATGAATTTTATAAAAAAAAAACTGAATATTTAAATAAACATAAACAATGCTTGACTATACATTTAAAAACTTCTCAACAAAATCCATGCTGAGTCTCCTCAAACTAAGACGAAGTGGCTTCAATTGAAAGATGTCAAGTGCAGTGCATGTTCTTGAGACTGCAATTTCTATGTCAAAGTCCTCGAAAGAGTGAGTGAATTTTCTACCAAGTAGTATATGTACATGCAACTAGGTAAGATATACAGTGAGTCTTCATTTATGACAAGCTAAAAAGTTATACATATCATATGACATCATGGAACATAGATATAATGTCAATATAACAAATGCCAAATATTTAGGACACAGATTACTCCATAACATTGTCTTCCGAGTGAAAAGCTATCATTTATCTAGTATAGTATTTTGATTGATTGATCTTTCAGTCTTTAAAAGTGTATATTTTTCAAGTTAGTCCTTGAAAGCTAAATAAAAAGTTCCTAAAGAGTAACTTTCATTTTTCACCTTCAACTTTCATCGCTCACCTTCCTTTCACCTTACATTTAGGAGTAAATTATATTTTAATAATAACATGCAAGGATTAATTTTCTTTTTAATGATAACATATAGGTATCTACATGAAATGAAAACTGAATGTGAGAAATGAAAGTTACTTTCATGGACTTAATTTCATTTATTTAAATTCTAGGACTAAACTGAAATAATTTTACACTTTCAAGGTCTAAGTTGATCATTCTACCCGATATTTTCATTTGTACTTATTTGAACATTTAAACATGAATAACAGATAAATATAAGATATAACCAAAGAGTATATGAAATATGTGTAAAAGAAATTATAATAAGAGACTCTTTAATACTCTTTCTAGCAGATATTATTTGTTAAAATTGATTGAAAATTATAAAATCACAAGTAAGATTCATTAAATAAGTGAGACTTACAATTGTGATCCTATCAAACTTTAGTCTATACAGCAAAAGATGTACCAAAAAAGTATGTTGGAGAGTGAGTTATTATATTTCTGGTATCTGTAAAGTTGAAGAATCAGTACTTCTTTGATGACCACAAATGTACAACGATGTTTATCAAAAAGAGAAAACAAGTGTTCAAGAAAAAACCAAATTACTTGAATGTGCTCCACCCCTGAGGCAGCCTCCATTTTCTATGCCAATAGATAGAAACTCTTGACCACAGTGGTAATCTAGAACTGTACACTGGGGCTTGATCAGTAGGTCCTTCCACTATCAAAGGCAACCAAACATATCTTGAGTCCCTTAAGTCTGATGGATTCCATCTATCAGCCATGAAAATGAATGAACCTGGGAAACCAGGTAGGGGAAGCACAAAAGTGCTTTGAGCAAGAAAGGTAGCAATTCTAAACATTTTGTTCCCTCCAACACATGGATTTCCCAGTGTTTCCCAAGGCCCCAGGATTGACTCTGCTGCATGAGCCAGTGCTTCATTTGGGGCCCATCCCGTGCAGCCTGATGTGATCATGTAATATGTACCTTGGTGTTTGAACACAGCTGGTGCTTCTCTGCGCTGTCCCACAAAAACTCTTCTCATCACAGGCACCAAGTTCAGATAATCCTCAGTCATGGGTCCAATGTGCAGTACGTTGTTTTCTTCAGAGGAGTAGATAAGGTATGCCACACCATCCTCATCTTTGAAAACTGTCATATCCCTGCTTTCATATCCGTGGGGCCTTTGGCTACCAACATATTCAAATGGACCATCAGGCGTATCACTAATTGCTACGCCAACAGCAGCTTTTGTATAATTGCCATCGTCAATGTGCATCCACATGACATACTTTCTGGTTTTCTCGTTGAAAATTACTTTTGGCCTCTCAAGCACATTGGACTTGTATAGGTCGTGGGTTCCATTCATTTCCTCCGCAGCCAATACAATACCTTCATTTTTCCATGTCCATAAGTCCTTAGAAGAATAGCAACCAACTCCTATAATGTCCACCTGATGGAGAGAAAGAGAGATAAAGGCTAGATTTTTTGTCACCAGGGTATGCAGCTTAGTATCACATACATGTTTGATTGTGAAAAAAAAGACACCTTCAGTAGGCTCATATCATAGTAATAACATCATTATTCTCACAAAACTGCCTTGCAAACAGTTATCTATAAATCTTTCCATAATCACGAATATGTTAATGTTGAAGAAACAAGGTTACTGCATAATCCGTAAAAGTGTATAGGGATAGAAGGCAAAATCGGTAAAAGCATAATCGACAGTGGACATGGGGACCAAAACACCCTGCAACAAACACACTAGTGCTACCACAGAAAAAAATAAAAATAAAAAAACTGTCCAAGCTATTTGATGCAGAAACAAAAGTTTACCTTGGTCATTCCATATATGAACTTGCTATTGACATGGGGAAGGTCCAAGGGGCCAAGATCTTTTCCTTTTTTTTTTTCTTTTAAATGTAACGCTATGTAAAATCTTCTTAGAGTTGTGTAAGAACTAAAAGGGATTGGAGAATTTAGGAGAAACAAGTCTTTGTTGATCAACAGAATTTGAGAAAACTTACATGTCTTGGCAGTAAAAACATATTGTTTCAGAAAAGAACCTGTACTCAGTGGATTTCTGAGCCTTGATGGGACATATAAGCTATGGAAATTTCAGTCAAAGCAGAAGGTCTCATCTTGGTAAAGTACTAACCCATCGTCATGCCTTAGCTCAACTTCGTCAAAGTTGAAGTGTATCCTCCCTCAAAGAAGGTATATCATTGATTTGATTGGCAAGACTGGTTTATTGGAAGCTAAGCCATGTTAGATCCTGATAAATCCTACTGTCAAACTTGCAGAAAATGATGGTAATACGTCTGCAGATGCAGAACGGTGAAGAAAATTGGTTGGGACACCTAATTAACTTGCAGTCACACAAGCTTTGACACAGATTTTTCTCTTAGTGTGGTGACTGATTAGTAAACTAACATCCTCCGAGGACAGCCAGTTGAGAAGTTTTCTACACTTTGAAATCCAAATGGAGCTCCTACGCAAGGCATATCTTATGGTGACTGTGTTCACTGCGAGGTGGACAATTTGTCTGACACAATTTGGGCTGGTTCAATTTGAAAGAAACAAACAGTGGTGCATTCCAGTACAGTATTTCTATGCCCAACTCTGTCATCTGTGTTTGTTACAAGGATACTAAGGCCTAAACTAAATCTCTCGGTATGTTTCATCCATTAAATACATGTCTATACAGGTAACTAGGGGTAAAGAAGGATCAATGCATGTGGCAAACTCAAATGTGAATCTTTAGGCTTTATTCTCTGTTTACTAAGCAAAGGATGCAACTGCTAAAAGTTCACACTAACATAATAGAAGCTAGCCATTTACAGCCATTAAATTTATTTAATGAAATAGAAAATACTAAATAAACTCCCACAGCCAGCAGTTTAATTATTGACTAATGGTTAATAATATTTTCAATTGAAATAGCTTACCCGAGCAGCTCCTCTTTTGTGAGCACGGTATGTGGGCCCATCTTTATATTCACCGTACCAATAGTATGTGTGTGATCTTTCATCATATAGAATGCCCCCTCCATGAGCTTGAATAGGATTTCTATCGGTATCCAACCAAATTCTCCCAGGGTAGTAGTAATAGCTATCATTCCCCGTGACCTTCACTGGATCAATAGCACTCTTGTTACCAGGAAAGAAAACATGTCTCAGTCTTGAATCTTCATCCAAGAATTCATCAACCAGTGGGGTTACCCGCTTATGCCTGCGTTTTGCAGCCCGAGGGGACCTCTTCCCCTTTGGTGGAGGAAGTTGGATGATTTCCTCTTCCACTTGTTGGAGTTCACGGAACTGAGGATGATTAGTCACACGCAGTTGCAACTCTCTACCTTCCCCATGTTTGTGCTGAATATTGGAATACAGATGAAACAAAAGTAGGCATCCTAACAAGCTCCATATCACAGCTGATGTAGAATAGCATCTGCTCCCTGCATTGCAACGTAAAGTGGTTGGTTTCCTGTATAGGATCCTCATCCTCATTTCCTCTTCCTTTTTAGAATCCTCAAACTCATGCTGGAAATTGCAATTAACAAAATGCAACCTATTGAGACCCGATAACCCAATTGAAAGAAGTCACAAAAATCTACTTTACATGCAATGACTAATGAGAAAATCTGAAAATCGTAGAATAAAACATTGCATAATTGGGTTTTGCCCTTGCTGTGTATTGAGCACATCAAAATAAATGTCTCGTGTGTGATAAATATATATAGTAGTTTTATAACTGAATATAAGGACATGGTGGACAATGTTTGAATGCAGAGACACAGTACACTTAGGCAAAAGTTTGGTGAAAGGAGGTATTGTTTGATGAAGAAATAAGTTACTTGATGAAAACAATATACATGTATGTGAAAGGAAATCAAAAGGTTAAAATTTATAGTCATTATATTTGTAAAACTTCGAATTCTGAACATCCTTCATAAACGAAAATTTGGAACGAATTCCCTGCAGTCGAAAAGTAAGCGAGAATAACATGTATGTTCATCGCAATAAGAGATTGCATGTAGCGCTAAAAGCTGATTTTACAAAAGCCACCTTACTTCTTTCACTGTTTTGCTACTGAATCAAATTATTTCAAAATTCTGACCCACATATTAATCACATTAAATTCATCATTTTAAACTTTATAAAGGTGAAAAGGGTTTTACAGACAAGATAGTACGAGGATAATGCAGGGTAGAATGGGTGATTCCTATAAGAATTAGAGTTCAATCCCGTGTATCAGAATTAAGAACTGTTCTCCACAGACTCAATTTAAAAAAGGAAAACAAAAACTTGAAGCTAGAAAGCAAAGTTAAGTGTGGTTGAAACAGAACACTCCCTCACCTGGGGCAAGCCGAACTATGAAAGTAGCAAAACGACCCGACATGAGGTTCTCTTGTTCGTTACAGAGACATTGAGTAATAGATAGGGTGAATCCAGTGTTTTGCGGTTCAAAAAGGAGGAAATTAAGAAGACGAAGTTGTCGTTGAGAAGTTAATTTAGGGCGCTGTTTGGATCTGAGTTTATGACGTTGACTTTACAACCAACGAAACCAAAGATGCCCTTGTGTTGCGGTGGTGCCTTTGTCTTTTTGTTATAACAGCTATGTATGACTCTGAAGTTACGGTTCTTCAACTTCTTCCCATTCTTAATCATACATATCAGCATTTAGATTCAGTACCATCTCAAGTTTACTTTAACATGCTCCACCGCCTACTTTCACCGTATTTTCAACACGGTCTTTCTAATTTCAAAACTTGTCATAGTTAGAAAATACTTTTAATTAAAACAGATAAATCTCTCCATAAAATGGATTTGACATACAATTGATTTTTTTTTTTATTTTTTTTTCTCACTTTTCTTACAAACATTTATTTCCATTTCTTATTAAAATCCGAATAAGTTCAAATGGGAGATGGATTGATCTGTGATCCTAAAAGCTACCACTCATAATACGCTTAATTGTAAACCATATTTAGAAAATCGGAGAAATTCAAAGATTTCCGTAAATTGAATTCGCACTTATTTAGATGGTAGATAATCGGGGAAAGAGTTTGTGCTACAAATGTGTGAGGATATTTGATTATTATAAGAAATAACAATATTTTTAATAATTAATACTATAGTTAAGATTGACTTCAAAATTTTCTTAATGCTCTTCGTTATATCACATCAGGATTTACTCTCGATGTTTTTTTTATTAATAGGGAACTTTCATTTTCTTTAAATTTCCGGTTAATGAGTTCGTTTGTTGTGTTGTTACACCTAAAAAAGGCTATACTTTTTAAATTAATGATCAATTGATTTTTATTAATATAGTGTATATTAGTTACGTGCTCGTAACTTTTTACATATGGCTTACTGATAATATGGTACCTTGTTATATAGAAAATTAGATAATTTGCCATTGGTTTAATAGACTGTATATAATTGTTAAATTGTGTTGGGTTGTTGTTAAGGTCATGTGTTCCGAAAGATATGAGAGACATAAGTAACATAAGAAGGTAGTAGAATGAAAACTTATGAGCGTTAAGTGCAAAAGTGAAATGATTTTATTAAAGGAAGATAAATAAGATAAGATGATAAATTATTAACTCGATCTGCGTCCATCGATCACAAAAGATCTATACTCGGGTTAGGTAAAAACAAGTATAGTGAAATTTAATTCATGAAACATGTTTTTGTTCATTGTGGTGAGCCTAATTATAAGTGATTGAGATTAAGAGTGAGTATATGGATTGATTTAACTTTTTAAGTTTGTTAGATAAATATAGCCAATAAAATAAGAAAAAAAAAATTGGCCAATTGTTTCCTAAACCAATTTTGATGGTTGAACATGGTTCGTAGAGGGTGGACATTGCTCTAGTGATGTGTGGTAGAGTTGGTGATGGTGTTCAAAACGAAGGAGAGTTGGTGGGAGGTAAGTTTGGGTGGTATTTTTTCTATAGTAGTTGTAATAGAATGGGATAGATGACGAAAATCAACTTTCAGAAACGACTTCCAGAATCAGAAATCCATAAGATGTTTTATTTAGAAATAATGAATTATAGAAATGTCGTTCCAAAATTGAAAAAAATGTTATGGTGATAGAATGGTGGTGTATTATGTGATAAAAAATTGCATTTTTGAAAGGGTATTCTAAAAGACATATTTGTATTACGGAAATCAATTTCAGAATACAAAATGACTTCTAGAATTGTGTTATGGAAATCAAATTCTTGAATAAAAAATGGCTTCCAAATTTGTGTTATTACAAAAAGGCTTCTAGAATACAATTTTTCAGTTCTGGAATAGTCTTTCTCAAAGGACTTATGAAATTTTAATCCTAAATGGTTTTATGACTTCTGGATTTTAGTTTCCATAAAATAAAATGTTGTTCTTATAAATGAAAGTAATATTGGATGTAGGGAGGTTGATGTGTATGTCAATTAGATATTGTAGAGTCAATATCTTATAATGCATTAAATAATAAATGTAGGAATAGTTGGCTTTAAAAGAGGGTTGAATGGAGTCTAAACTCAGTAAACAAAAATCATCTAACAAGAACGTCAAAAATGAAACAGGTTTTATACTGATTCACCCTAATCTCTTAGGTTACATCCAGTTCTCTTTTGAATAAATCGTTTAAGAAGTTTCATTATTCAGTTAATAGTTACAACGAGTACACTAACCTCTCCAGGATATTCGAGTATACGAACCTCTCCAGGTTATGCCAGTCTCAATCTCTCTTCTCCCTGATATCAATATCACTCAAGATTGAAAAAAAAAACAATAAAAACTCACAAGGGTTTACTTCACAATAGTAAAAAATTACACAATAGTTTCATACAACCCAATAATCTAAACATGCTCTTAATAGCATATTGAAAATAGATACTCAATAAATACTTTAATTTCTTCAATGTATTGTATGATGTATTTCTTTTTTTTTTTCTTCTTGTATTTCAACTTGAGATTGTTTTTTGAAACAAACCATTAGGATGACAATCTTCATCATCTAATTATTAAAACTAATCATTGAAATAATAAATAATTATTGTTTCTTTAGAAAAATTTATAAGACAAATAATTTCATTTTTTTATTTGTATTATTTATTAAAATCAATTTATAAGAACAAGTAATTTTAAAGCAGCATATAATTTTAAAAACAAGTATAAGATAACTAAATTTCTCTTAATTAAATCCATATATATTCTAAATATTCGATTATCAAATCCTAAATATTCGGTTATCAAATCTTGTAACTGCCATTTAATGATTTAAACAAAGCTTCTAAATATCTTTCATTCATTTATTATCTATTATATTCAAATATCCTTCTAAATATCTTTTATTTATTTATTATCTATTATATTCATTATCTATTATATTCAAATATCCTTCTAAATATCTTTTATTTATTTATTATCTATTATATTCAAATATCCTAAATATTCGGTTATTAAATAAGGCTTCTAGATATGGATGATTAATTCCAGGTAAGTACTCACAAGGCTTCTATTCATTTATTGTCTATTATATTTCTGAAAGGCTTTCAGTGAGAATCTTCTGCAAGAAACACACTTCTTGTTGTTCCACACAGGCCTCGCTTCCCCAAAAGTCATCTTCAATCAGAAGGTTTAAGTTATTGAGCAAGAAAGTTTATCAATTATTTAAAGACAAAAGTAAATAAGTGAGTCAATTGAACTTGAAAAAGTGTTTAATCGGAGAGAAAAAAACAATGGAAATGTAAATAAATGTTATTTTTGATATTACTAGAGACGTGGTGCTTCCCATTGTAGTTCATCCATTCGGTACAATTCGTTATATTAAAGAAAAGCTCAAAAATATTTTTTTTCCAACAAATTTTATCTTGGATAGCCCATTTCGACCATCTCCACGTTTTGAACACTCGCATCCAGATGCCGGTGAGGACTCTTGCAGGTGAGGACTCTTGTGGTTGCAGCGCAAGGACTCTGACAGTTCAAAGGCCGCGACAAATCTTATGCTAAATTAATTATTTAATTATTATTATTTATTTGATTATATAAAATAATATTATTTATACATTATATATAGATATTTATTAGATTGAGTCTATTATTAATTAATAATATATAAAGAAATTTTTATAATTTTTCAAAATCAGTTTTTATTTTATTTTATTAAAAAATAAAGAAAACTATATATGCTTTTATCCTAGAACAATTTGTACGTACTCTTTTTTGTTAGCTTTTTATCATGAATGTGAAATTTTTGTTGTTAAATAATAATCCTCAAAATCCATGTAATTTCAACTTTAAATTTTCTTCTTGATCGTGGTTGTGTGTTTGTGAGGTTGTTTCGGTGAAATGGTTGGACAAATTTTGATGGAAAGTATCTTATCTAAATCTTTTTCTTTTTTTCGTATTTGGCTAATTTTTTTATTAAGGGTAGAGTTTATGGAAAAACTCAGATTTTTTATTTTGGGTATATTGTTCAAGAATGAAACTTTTCTTATCACATTCGTACTGTGTGAACTCATGAACTTTATGTACTTGGATTAGTATTTTATCCTCATGTCTTATATTGGACTTACATTTGGCGTAGGTAACTGAAATTTGCCCGTCGTTCAACACTTTAATTATTTTCCCTATACTATTATACCTGTCCAGCTTTAAATAATTTTCTGAACTAACCAATCATGTTCAAAATTTCTATATTTTTCTTCCTTCAATTGTAAAAGGGTTTTGCGTGAAAATGTATGTGAGTATATCACAGTGCCATGTAGTTATTTTTATTTTTTTTGTTTGGTTTATAGTAATAGGGTGATTTACTGTTTTACTTTTTAGAAATGATCAATATTTAATTAAAATGAAAATATTTATTATATTGAAAGCACGTAAGGATGCCTGTATTGAATGTTATTTTATTTAAAATTTGACATCTTTTAAGATTTTGACTTAGAAGTTTGATGTCTTTTGGTTTCCCTAATTTTTTTAGTAAAAAAAATGTTGTTCTCTAATCTTTTTATGTTATTGTTGATGGTTAATTATATATTTATTGAGTATTTATAATGTAAATATATTTTGTGAATATTGTTGGATATTTTCATGATTGAGAGTTCGTTTTCGCGAGACAGATTGTGATAAAATATCAATTTTGTGAATATTGTTGGATATTTTCATGATTGAGAGCTCGACTTCGCGGGACAGATTGTGATAAAATATCAATTTTGTGAATATTGTTGGATTCTTACATAATTTTAATCTCACATTCGATAGACGAATTATTTTAAGTGTACTATTCTATTGTTGAACATTATTGTTCTTATTGTTGCATTAAGATTTATATTAATAATAAACTTACCTTTGGTTTGTTTATTTTTAAGTAATTCTTGATGAATGATTTATTATATTCTTAAGGTTTTCACTATCCTCTCAATATTAACTTTAAGGATATGATAATGAAAGCTCAACAAACAAACTATGTGGGTTAATTTGCTATTGTTGATACGTTCTATTCCAGCTTTACCTATGTAAATAGGTTTCTTGATCAAGCTGAATGTAACTAATTATGAGGACCGAGTGAGAAGTTTTCTAAATCTCAATATTCTCATAATAATTGTAAAATTGCACAAATAGAGAAAAATTCCTTATGCTTCCGCTATTGGCAGTCTTATGTATGTTCAAGTTTGCACACATCTTGATATTGCTTTTGTTGTTAATGTACTTGAACGATACTTGATCATATTCCCACAAAGTTTATGATTGTAGATCCCTTAACTAAGGGATTGACTATTAAAGTCTTTGTTGATCATGTAACTCAGATGGGTATAATGAGATCTTTTGATGTATTGGTTTAGTGTGAGTTTTCTTTCATGTATATATACTTCCTATTTTGAACCTCATTTATTGTATTGTCGTACCTATTGAAATGTTTGACAATAATTATTTATTGTTGTGACAACAATTATTTTATATTGCCATATTTTGTTTATTATGATTTGCGCAATTGTTATTACGGCATAATTTTGAGACATTTAGGACCCAGTCTCAAATTATTATTGTGGTGAGATTGTTTTAATCTCATATAACATCTTGGGCGGATGATTGGGACATAATTGTATATTTCACATTTATAAAGGTCACTAAAATGTAGGTGTTTTATTTTTGTATGATATCATCACTCCTTCGAGTGTGTCTGCAGATATTTTCATTTTGGATCTTTTGGTTATAAATGTTGTAATATTTTGGTATTTTTATTGTGGTCATATTTGTGAATTGTTCTAGATTAATTTTCAATATTGTGATCTAATTTATGTTGTCCAAGTGGGAGATTGTTAGATTAATTATTTTGTGGACATACATAAATTAGTAATTTTTCTAGATTAACTTATTTGCCAAAATATTATGTAACCATTATTGTTATTATTTATTCTATTGTTATTATTTATTTGGTTATATAAAATAATATTGTTTATATTGTGTGAATATTTATTAGGTCAGTTGATAATAAGTGGGCTGAGCCCATTATTAATTAATAATATATAGAAGAGTCCCTACAATTACTTATTATACCCTATTAAAGAATAAATAAGACAGTTCTCTGTATAACCTTCTGACCTTGGAGCAATTTGTACACACTCTTCTTTCTTATTCTTTCTTATTCTTTGTAGAGAGGTAATTGATCAAGAAGGACAAAACTAACAGATGATGAATCAAAGCTCTTCTTTATTTCAGGTTTTGATTCTTCTTATCTTTATATAATATTACGTTCTCATATGTGTTAAGACTTGATTCGGCAAGTGTACTGAGTCACAAGTAATATAGTGAATTAAGTAAAGATGTCGATTCCTCAGGGAACAGTTCTGTTTTAGAATTTCAGCGTCACTACTCAATAAACAAATTCAGTTTTAAGATGATTTGATAATAATTCGAGTCAAAAAACATAAAAGAACAATTAAAAATAAGTAACAATTATAAAAAGGAGTTTACAAGATCTAGAAGGACTCTGGGATTGAACTTCATCTATCTCCCTCATTCATATTTTGGATTTGATAAAAACATACAATATCCGTAACTACTCACAATTGATGCACATATAAAAATCATTCACATTGATTCCTCTGATATGAAATTCATAAGGAAATTTCCTAAACACTGATCCCTCAGCTATTTAGTAAATTACCCAGCATTAAGAACAGATGTTATACGCAATCAATACATCGAAACCTATCCCTAGCATTCCAATATATTGAGTATTTTCATCTAGGTCAGAAACTCAAAAGTACTTCCCAGTTAAATTTAAGAATCAAAATCAAGACTCTATTGATCAGATAAAATCTAGCATTATGCAAAAGATGAAAATACCAATTGAGTAGAAACTGAATATTATATATAAAAATCACTAAAATATGAATGTGTTCAAAAGATTACATTCAATCCCAAAGATGAAGAATTAGCTACCCATGGTAGCCATTACAACCCAATGAAAGGAAGATTGCAAGAGGAGAAGAAAATCTTGATTCTAGCCATCTGCCTCCGTCCTCTAGGTCTTCATGTCTCCCAAAACCCTAAAAATCTCCTTTTAAACTTGGTTTTGGACCTAGGTTAAGTGGCTTTTCTCTTGGGTCTTTCTCTATTTTAAACTTTTTATTTCTTTTCTTCATGAATCTTCCAATCTATCATTTTTTTCATTCTTTGATACCTGAAATTTCACAATAATTGAGATTAAATAATTTTCTTTAACTCATGACTCAGAACATAAATTTAAATCCAAAAACTCTAAAATTGGGAGTAATTACTATTTTAAATAACACTTAAATCCACAAGTACTCAATATTTCTCATATATAAAAACACTCAAAATTGGTATTTATCAACTCCTCCCAACCTATAATCTTGCTTGTCCTCAAGCAAAGTAATTGGACTCACACAAAATATTTTCCAAAACAAAAACAATGGTTGCTCAAAAATCAGACCCATGTTCAATCATCAGACAACATTCATTTTCAAACCAAGAATTCAATATAAGAGAGATCAGATATTCTAAGTCAAATTAAAGCAGGAACAAGACACAATCAATCTACAAGAGAAACAACTCAAACAAAGACATGATAATCTAATTGAGGATTTTCTCTCTTAATATCTCACAGGGTAGTGTCTCTCTCAACTTCCACTGACTCTGAACAAATCAAAGTTGCCTTTCATTTTTAGTCAAATCACAAACACACAATCAATATGGATCTTAAGGTCTTTTAAAGGTTGTAATGAGGCTGGGCTATAAAGAAGATTGGTTTTTCAGATAACAAAATGCATACTTCAGATAAGGAGAACAAATCTACAAATGAGACAAAATTTCTCTTAGAAAGAATTAATCTACCAACTCTTGATTTCATCCAACCATATATATATATATATATATATATATATATATATATATATATATATATATATATATATATATATTTGTAATTCACTCTTTTGTTTATTTTTCTTTTTCTTTTTTTTATTTATTTCAATTCTTTTTTTTAGTAGAACAAAAGAGTGAATTATCTAATTCATTTCTTTACATAACCAGCATCTCAAAGCTAAATCAACCCTTCCCATTATGAAAATTGCACCTATGTTCTCCTTCCTCAAGCATGTTACAAGAGTGGAAAATCAAATATCAATTGAATGTTAGAGTGCAACAAAGAAAATTTCAGCTCAAAGGATTATCAAAAGAATTGGTTATAAACTATACTTGGTTGGCTTTTTGGCTCTGGGTTTAAATATCTAAATACAAAAATGCCTTAATCATATCTAAGTTTTCATATCTAAAGTAAAATAACACAAAAAAATCAGGCAACATCAACTTGATACATTATTCAGTGGAACTCTCAATTGTTTAAAGATTCACAACTCACTTGGCTAATTGGTTTTAATTCCTCAATTTTTATCAAGCCTTGTTCTAGTCATAACCCTGTTCAATTTTCATGCTTCAATGACCCACTCAACTTAACTCAAAAATTCTAATCCCCTAAAACTTTCCCAATAATAAGCTGATCTGACTTAGAACAATCATGAGTCTAATTTCTACTCAACCACAAAATTAAGCTAAGTACCACACATCAAACATAAAATAACAAATAAAAGTAACAAAAATAAATACTGAATGGAAAATCAATCACAAGCATACTACAATATTTAATTAAAGAAAAAATTGTTTTATTAAAAATCTTCCCTCATAATCCTATCAAATTCGGTGTCAATTCTGCATCCTGATGTTCTTTTACTGCAGCTGTGGTTATGCCTGCTCCACCTCCCCCATGAAAATTAGGTTTATCCCTAGGCCATGCGACATAAGAGCTGAATTGGTTAGGTAAAAGAAATTGAGACCAAAGAACACTTACCTCGAAGATTATGCAGTGAAAATTCAAGATTGAAAAAGATTGAGCAAATGTGGCTCACAAGGGTGAGGGCAAGAGAGGAGTGAACCCTTTAGGATTCTACGTTTTTTTTTTTCACCGAAAAATTTCGCCCAAACGAGATCAGCCTCGCCCAGGCAAAAATACTCCAGTGGGCACCCTTAATTTTCGCTCAAACGAGATATTCTTCGCTCGGGCTAGCTTCACGTTGTCAAAATCCTCGCCCAGGCGAGACCAGTTTCGCCCGGGCAAAAATGCTCCAATGGGCACCCTTAATTTTCGCCCAGGCAACTCCCGGCTCGCCATGGCGAAACCATTGCAGTAAGCATCTCCAATTTTTGGCCAAGCGAAATCAGCTTCGCCAAGGCGAGAGTTGCAGTTCAAAATTTTTTCATTTTTTCTCTGCAAAATTCGCCCAAGTGACTCCCGGCTCGCCCAAGCGAAAACATTCCTGCACCTACGAGATTCAGGATCTTTTAACTTCACTACTCCATGAGGCCTTCTTTGCCTTTGGACACTGTTCTTGAGAATTTTTCTCACCTTTCCAAACTTTTCCCAACAGTTTTGCACTTCTCTTTCTTCCCCTTTATCTATTTTATCAATGACAAGAATTTTCATCAAAGGATCAAATGCATGGATCCTCTTTTCCTGTTCAGCACAAACTTCATCTAAAACATCCACTCTAAAGCATTCTTTTGCATCACTTGGATGTTTCATAGCTTCAAAGACATCAAAACTCACCTTTTCATCTTGTGCACACACCTTAAGTTTCCCTTTATCAACATCAATGATGACCTTGACAGTTTTCATGAATGATCTTCCTAAAATCAGGGGGACTTCAGCATCCTCCTCCATGTCCATGACCACAAAGTCAATTAGGAATAGAAATTTGTCCACCTTCACTATCACGTCTTCAACAATTCCATAGGGATATTTTATAGACCTGTCAGCTAGCTGTAGAGTCATCCTTGTAGGTCTCACTTCAGCATCTCCAATCTTCTTCAGCATGGAGAGTGGTATAAAATTAGTGCTTGCTCTTTCAATTGTGAGATTTTCTATGGTGACAGGTAAGGTGAAGCTTCCCGGATCTTTAGATTTTTGTGGCAAGGATTTTTTAAGGATGACACTACACCCAGCTTCCAGTTTAACTGTTTCCTGATCAGGAATTTTTCTTTTTTTTGTCAATAGCTCTTTCATGAACCTGACATAAGTTGGCATTTGCTCTAGGGCTTCAGTGAATGGAATGTTAATCTGCAGCCTTTTCATAACATCCATAAACCTTGAAAATTGCCTATCCTTGTCCTTCCTTGAGGGGACATGTGGGTAAGGAATATCCCTCACTGGGGAACTTCTCATTTGACTCTCACCTTTTTTGTGTTTCTCACTCTTTTTCTCACTCCTTCCACTTTCTTCTCTACTCTTTTCTTTTTCTCCCTCACTCTCATTTTTCTCTTCTTCCACTCCACTCACTTCAACATTCAGCTTATCACCAATACCTTCTCCCACAACCTTGCCACTCCTTGTTATAATTGACTTGCAGTACTTCCTGGGGTTGGTTTGGGTGTTGGCTGAGAATTGACTTCCTTGTTGATCTGCTAGCTGTTTGGCTAACTAGCCAATTTGTGTCTCAAGATTTCTAATGGAGGCCTCTGTATTCTTCTGGTTAGCCATAGAGGCTTGCATGAATTTTTTTAGAGTATTTTCCAACTTGGTTGTCCTATCTTGAGTTGAAGGGAATTATTGTTAATAGGGAGTGTTGGATGGGCCAGCATCCTGTTTCCACCCAAAGCCTTGACTTTGATTATTTCTCCACCCTTAAGATGCATTATTCTGATAATTTCCAAAAAAAGACACCTTGTCTACCTTGATTTCCCATATACTGAACCTCTTCTTGTGAAGGATTGACTTGATAAGAGCATTGTCCATTTGAGTGGTCACCTCCATAGAAGTCGCACTTCATAGTTTGGCCTTGATTGGGAGAGAACTGCACAACCTGTAGTTACTGAGGCAATTTTGATAATTGCTTTGTGATTGCCTCCATCTGTTGGGTCAAGATCTTATTCTAAGCTAAGAGTGCATCAGAGGTACTAAGATCAAACATTCCCTTCTTTTGAACAATTTGTCTGTCATGTTAGGCCTGATAGTATGTAGAAGCTAGAACATCGATGATTCTTGTTGCTTGCTCTACATCCACATCCATCATGGTACCTCCAGCTGTTGCATCCAATATTATCTTAGTATCAGGCCTCAGACCATTGTGAAAAATGGTCAGTTGTGCTATGTCTTCCAAGTCATGGTTTGGGCATCTTCTGACCATCATTTTGAAGCGTTCCCAAGCATCACAAAATGCTTCATCTGACCCTTGCCTGAATGTGAAAATGTTCGACTTGGCCTTGATAAAACGAGATAGTGGGAAAAATCTATGCAGAAATTTTTCCTTTACATCATTCCAGCTTGTGAGACTCTGATTAGGATGGGACTTCAACCATTCTTTTGCTTTACCTGCTAATGAAAAAGGGAACAAACGTCGGTAAGCATATTCAGTATCACCTTCTTCAAACCCCATAGTTCCAACAAGCTCATAAAATGTGGCAAGATAAGAGTATGGATCTTCATTATCCATCCCCGTGAACTGGTTGGCACTAATCAGATTGAGGAAGAACCATGCCACTAATGATTAAGGACTAAGCCAACAGCAACACACAAACCCAACTAAGGACCAAGACCGAATCACCTAACAATCTTCATGTTGACTCAAAGTCATTCACTTGAACAATTCTGGTCCAGGTTGGTTCCAACAGATTCTTCATGAGACAGTCTTCATCAACTCACGTGTTAAGCATTGATCTAACATAGTCCAGATCCAATCCATCAAAACTTCAACAAGCTATAGTCTTTATTGACTTCATCAAATCACATGCTTAGCATTGGTGCTAACAAATACATAATGTTCTCGCATCCTCCGACACAAAAGTTACATCCATCTCACCGTTTTGTTACAATCATCTTTCCTATTTATAAACTTTTGGATCAAACCAATAGAATAAATTTAACTGGTTCAAAACTGAAACAAATACAAAACCTTATCCATTCGATTGAAATTTTCATTTTGAAAAGATATTCAATTAATTTCAAATTGATTCTATATGTACTGTTATTAAATTGACTAAATGTATTTTTAATAATATAAACTTTGAACCTAAACTTTCATTAATTATATAATAACTTACAACTATTTGTTTTTTACACTATAAACGAATAATATTTCATGTTTATAATATATTTGACTATTTATATAAATTTTTTCTAAAGAAACAAGATTATTTAACAATTAGATGGTCAATTTATTCGTTGAAATAATTACTTCTATTAGTGATTCTACATTAAAATTGACTTTATCTGCATATAGGAGCAATTTAAACAGCAAAAAATATCTTTGATTTGAAATAATTAATCACGTTTAAATATTTCATAATAATTTGAATAATTTTCATTATGAACAAATTTGAACGTTAAAGCACAACATACTATAAAATATAATCTTGATATTTCTGTGAAAGACACTTTAATATATATTTTTTGATCTAGAAAAAAATCAAATTAAAATTGTGTGTAGCAAAAATCATTTTGAATTGTTTCTGTATTTAGCTATAACAACATAACAATCCAATCTTAATTTCAAAAAGTTTCTACAAATATATAAGTAAATAAAATATGTTAAATCAAATTAATTTTACTATACGTTAAAGTCATGTACCAAGGTGCATAAAATGATTTGATCTCAAAATAAAATTGAAAGCAGGTTTCAAAATAGATTTAAAACATTAGCTATTTTATATTTATTTATTTTTAACTTTCCTCTTTTTTTAATTTTAAACAAAATTAATATAATAAAATAATAACAATTAAACACTTATCTGGGTCTGCAGTTCATCTGTATATACTCATGCTTAGATATTTGTGGATATTGCTATGACATACATGTAAGATCATCAAATACGAACACATACTTGAAAGATTTTTATCATCAAAACTTTATTAAATGATTAGACCATCTAAAAGGAACTTTAGACCGTTTAATGATTCAACAATAAATATAGGGCATATGAATGTACTTATGTGTTTACGACATATTAGGTCAAGTTCATTGGCACAAATGTATGTGCATATTGTGAATATTTTAAATGTATTTGGTCAATGAAATATGATGGTGTCATATGTTTTTGTAGGTATTTTCTTCTCATGATAACATCTTAAAGTGGGCTAGAATGGTTGCCTATGACTTTGATTTTGTGATTGTTATATTAAGTTAAAGTACATGGAATGACCAACGAGGAAAATCAACTTATGTATTATTAAGTTGTGAGAGAGAAGGTAAATACAGATAATATAAAAAGGATGTAGAGGTTAATAACAGTGGAAGTAGGAAATGTGATTGTCCCTTTAGATTGCGAGGGAAACCAGTAAAAGGTGGTGAAAAATGGATTGTAAAGTTATTTTGTGTCTCTCATAATCACAACTTGGTACATACATTGGTATGTCATCCATATGCTTGTAGGTTAACACATGATGAAAAGTTTATGCTTGTTGATATGATAAAGAGTTTAGTGAAACCTAGAAATATTTTGCTAACAATAAAGGAGTATAATGAGAAGAATGTGACAATCATAAGTCAAATTTATAATGTCATAATTGTGTATCGAAGATCATAACAAGGTCATATAACTAAAATAAAACAATTGATGATGTTACTTGGGCAAGATATGTATGTTCATTAGTGTATGTTTAATGAGGGTATGCATGTGCTGCAATATATATTTTGGACACACCCTGATTCAATAAAACTACTGAGTTCATTTAATATTGTGTTAATGATGGATAATACCTATAAAACGAAAAGGTACAAGATCCCCTTACTTGAGGTTGTTGGTGTAATCTCAACGGGGTTAACCTTTTCTGCTACATTTGTTTTAGTGGAATTTGGGTGTGAATAACTTTGTGTGGGCTCTTGAGAGACTTAAAGGATTGTTTCTGAGAGTTGATACATTCCCTATGATCATACTTAGTGATAGAGATATTGCTCTCATGAATGCAATAGTTATAGTGTTTCCTGAAGCTTGTAATCTTTTGTGTCATTTTCACATTGATAAAAATGTGAAAGTAAAGTGTAAAATGTTAGTGCATCCAAGAGAGACATGAATTTGTTATGAATTGCAATGATATAGAAGGATTTGAACATTGTGCGCAGTATTTGAAGTGTTATGTTCTTCATGGCCCGTATTTGTTGGTTACGTGAATCCTACTTAATTCCACACACAAAAATTTGTTAAGGTGAGACAGATAAGGTCATGCACTTAGGTAACACAACAACTAACAGGTATGCATGTCTTAACTAGACATTATTGTCTAATTTAACTGGAAAGTCAAGTCAATTAATATTTGTTTTCCTTTGTAGGGTTGGGGGTGCACATTAGAATTTGAAGAGGATGCTTCAAACTTCCATGGGAGACTTATACTTTTGTTAGGATTCGGTTAACAATTATCTTGCCACATGATGCAATTAAAGCTTCATTTTAGAAAAGTCTTCATGTGGTGGTCATGTGTTTAATGTGCTGACATACAAAAAATTGTTGGGTTTTGTGTCAAAATATGTTTTACAACATATTGTCGAAAAGATGGATCATTTTAAATGGATTGGTTAGATAAAGCTTGTTGAGGTTGTACACGTAGATTAACTCTTGATCTTCCTTGTACTTGTAAATTGACTTTATTTGGTAAAGGTTGCATACCCCTACACTCAATGTATTTCATATGGACACGATTAAGTTTTTCAAATATTTAAACCGATGAAAGTTTGACAGATTTGTCAATCCAACAAGAATTTGATGTCATCTTAAATCGCTTTAAGGAGGTTGATATTGTTGGTAAGGTTAACATCAAGAATAAGTTGTGTGAAATTGTATATCAAGATATGACATCTTTGTGTGTACCAACATTGAAAGTAAAAAACAAAAGGTGCAGAAAATGGTCATACAAAAGATTTGCAAGATCAACCAACTGAATCCCATCTTATTTTAAGCATGTTGATGTCCTACATTCACAACATGATAGTTCATCTACTTATAAATCTAGCAAGTGAATACAACAACAATCTCCTGAACTAGAATCAATACCTATGTTGGATCAATTTCTTATAGGATTTCATCCCTATATTATAGATGTTGTCGATGTAAAGGTTGATCACAATTGTGGTTACCATGTTGTTGCTGCATTGTTGAGTATGGGAGAAGTCATGGCTTGTTGTGTGCATGAACTTACTTAACGAACTCAGTTAGTGACAATATGAATATGTTGATTGTTTGGACGTGATGAACAATATGAATATTTGAAAAGCTCACTTCTTATTGACCGCATATCCATGGTACCAAACAATTATTATATTTGATGTACTTGATTTGGTATGTGAATGTCTTCTGAATGAATTTAACGTATCATGGTTTGTTTGCAGGCAGGTATACATAACTAGACGAGCATATCGGGTATGAGTTATGTTATTGCGAATCAATATAATGTTATTGTTGTTTGTTTATCTTGAAATCGTCAACGCCTATCTTCCCTTTTGAGAACTCAAACCCCCACTAATTTTAGCCTTCATCGAATGATTTCAATTGGACACATTTATGGAAATCATTTCGTGTAGGCACAATCAAATTAAACACGTGTTAACATAACATAATTATTTTGTATGATTTGTTGTAGTGAAGTTGCAAATGATTATTCGATTTTACCAACTAATATGTTGTGGTTTGCCCCGCTATTATTTAATTACCGAAGCTGGGTCATCTTACACTAATCGGATAGTTTTTACACAAATAATGGTAAATAGTCGACATAGTTGGAACTACAACTGATTTTACTATGTATAAATACAAATTGTTATGTTTAAATTAATTACAAAATTAATTAATAGTTATAAATGATAAAAATTTAAATTATAAATATTTAATGGATAAGATCTATTATCAACCACATCTTCATTTCAATAATTGATAATATGACTTTTCTTAATTACATGTAAATAATTCTTCAATAATGTACAATCCGCACACTGTTTTTCAAATGTGCATGGACAATACACATAACCCTCACCTTTTTATCCTCAATTTCCTTTTCCCGTCAAGTCTTGAAAAGAGAAATTAAAGACTTTGGCTTCTCAGTTAACCAATCTCAATGAAGGTTTAAACATTCATGTTTTTTCCATCCCTTTGCTTCTAGCAGCTGTTGGAGCAGAGTTTTGAAAGAGTAGGGCTTAGTCTTTTTATTGTTCATAAAAGTTTGTAGGATTGAGATTATTCCATCTTCTATTGATATATATTTATTTGTTTTGAATTAATATGTAATTAATGTTGACATATTTGTGTTTTGTTTTGTTTTGTTGTTGCTTGATATTTGATTTATTAGTAGTTATTATGTTAATCCAATATTTTTAAAATTATTGATTTGTAACTGTAATTGGTTAAAAGTTTGATTCACAGGTTACAAAGTTTTAATAGGTTAAAACCTGCTTTATATATCCTATTTTTTTTTACTGTTTTCATCCATAATAATACTAAAAAATTAATTTAATTAAAAACTTATTTGAGCTTATTATTAAGCGAAGGTGAATTCAAAAAATCGTTTATTTTCGCTCCTGGCCAGTTTTAAAAGTTAGTAGTATTTTTTTAAGAATTAATAAATAAAGATGAAATTTATTATCAGTTTAAAACATATATAAAAAATTGATTATGATTAGATATTATAAAAATAAATTTTAAAAAAGTAATTACAGAAATAAAACATTTTGGAAAGAAAATATGTAACAATTTAATGTATAAAAAAATAGAAACTGATGAGAAAAAAACGAGTTTACATTCTTAAACTAAAACAAACTCAACCAAAAACCTAAACAAACTACTTTGTTAAAAAATCATTGAAATTAACTATTTTTAAAGTATTTAAGTTAAGTTCAAATTTTGTTTAAAAAAACTCGCCTTTTCACAATCCAACTTTCTAACGTATTAATTTGCCTCAATATGTCCATGGGTGATTTTTTTTTTTTCGTTTTCTTTTATGTAATTGAAGTAATTTATTTAAGAGAACTATTGAAATGGGTAATTTTAAAAAATTATAAAATAAGTAAGTCGGTTTTAAAATTAGATTTCGATTTGAGAAATTATGTTTTATAATGTGAATTTATAATTTATTTTTCTAATCTAAAATAAGAAGGTTGTATTTTTAAATTCAACTTTTGTTTTATTTTTTTTTTAAAGTCGTGTTCATACACGATTTTCATAATTTCTTTTAAAGATATAGTGTGTTCAGAAGTAAAAGTTATGTTAATTCCATAGATAAAAAGAAGAATAAAAAAAGTTAATTAAAACATCATTTTAATGAAAATTTCAAGATTTAAACTTATGTTTTGAAACAAAAATTTGCCATTTAAAATCATGTTTTGCAAATATGACTTATCAATTTCTTTAATTTTTTTTCTAAATCAACTCGGTTTTATAAGTTTCTTAAAACTATCCCCTTACCCAAATCTTACGTCATCAATCTTTGACAGTTGTAAGCACCTACTTGGCCACATGATGGCGTGAGCCAGATATGTTAATCACTACTCAAGGTCCACGTGGCATATTCTCATTTGACGACGTTCAAATATAATCATGATATGATCACGGTGTACCCTCTCCCACGCGCGAGTGAACACGCAACTTCCTAGTAGAATGCTCGTGCTCCAACTTTCTAGCGGTTTGTGTGTCACGCGTTCATAACGAGGGTGGGTGAGGTAAGGTCTTGGACAGGCTCAGATTGTGTAAATAAACTTTAATTGCGAGCTACGATCCACTGCATCGCCACATTATTGATCTGGATGCGCTTCATTTGTCTCTTCTGTGTGGGACCCGCGTGATTCAAAACCCCAATAAGCCCTGTTTAGAAAAATAAAAAGTAGTTTCCATGATGCGAATGCGATAAACAGTGTTGAAGGATCTGTGTGGGGGTTCGAGGTGAAACAACGGAATCGAGATCCGTGTGTTTGTTTGTGTAGTTTTAATCAGAGAGAAGAGAAGCGATGGGGTTGTGGGAATCTTTTCTCAATTGGCTTCGCAGGTTAGTTAGCTTTTTTTACTCCAACAAATTATCACAATGCAGTGGTTCATTATTTATTTATATTTGTTCTAAATTGAATTAGATAAACGATTGTGAATTCGTTTAAGGTTTTAGTGTAATCATGTATAGGACTTCGTAGGATGTTCACTGCCCTCAAAATAGTTTCTCTGTATTACTGAATAGGTGATAATTCTAGGCATGTGTTTTTTGTTTAATTAGATATGTATGAACAAATCCAATTTTGCTATATTTTTTTCTTTCTTGGTGGTGTTTCAAATTTTTTAGATGGAAGCATAAACGGATTCTTGTATATAACTTGTTTTGGATTATATTAGTTTAAGAATTCAATTCGTTTAGAAAAATTTTGCCTAATGATTGGAAAATCATTTCAATTTAAACGAATTCTTGTCGAAGTTAGAGTGTTCCCAAATATGACAGAAGCTGCTGCTCCGCATAGGTAATATGTGAACTTATGAACAAAGTGTTTGCTGAATTTTAGGAACAGCAATTGTTTACACTAAATTTGCTTCTATTTTCATGACACAATTTCTTTTTGAGATTTAGGTTGTACCTAAGTTGAATTTCGTATCTATTTATGCTGATACTTGGTCTGGGCTCAGTCGATTACTTTATTCAAAGTAGCTTACCGCATTGTAAATTTGATTGCAGCCTCTTCTTCAAGCAGGAAATGGAGTTATCTCTGATTGGACTCCAGAATGCTGGGAAGACTTCACTTGTAAATGTTATTGCTGTAAGTATGATAATTATTTTGAGTTTATCTTAGTAATTTGTTATTAATTGAACTGATTCACTGAAATTTATTTTCCTGATCTTGTTTCTAGACGGGTGGGTATAGCGAGGACATGATTCCTACTGTAAGTGTTATTTATCAAATGCTTTCGGTTATAGCTTTCTCTTTGAGCTACTATACGAAGTTTTCTGCTTGTCAAGCAGCATGATCTTGTTCTGTGATCTTGTTCTGATCAATCTTTTTGTCATCTGATAACAGGTGGGATTCAATATGAGGAAAGTAACAAAAGGCAATGTTACAATAAAGTTATGGGATCTTGGAGGGCAACCTAGGTTCCGCAGCATGTGGGAACGCTATTGTCGTGCAGTTTCTGCTATTGTGTATGGAGCAAACATCTTATTTGCTTCTGATTTTTAATCTCTCTCTTTTTCTCTCTCTCTCAGCACTTATACATGCAATGAGACAGACATGACTGATAAATGCACAAATCTTTTAGTGTATATTCGTACTTTTGCATTGGTAGTTTGTCAACATATGCATGGTAATTCCATGATAGAGTTGTTCATCAAATTACATAATTGTTTGCCTTGGTTTTCATAGTTGTTTTATTATGGTAAATTTTATCCTTGTTAGGACTGCAGACCGAGTTGTTCTTTTACCTCCATGAGCCTGAACTCATTTTTTATTTGTGAACTTGATGCAAACTCACTTATCAGTTAGATGCCCATGTCGACAGCTCTTGCCCTGGTTTAATATTTTATTTTGTCTGTACTGTACCCTAAAAAAAGGGAAAAAGAGCATAGAAATTTGTCTGCATTAGTTGAATTTATTCATGACTCTTTAAGTCGTGTCACGATAAAGTTTATTTACTAGTTAATATGGCTTATCATGGTTAGGGCGGTCTGTACGGCGAGGAAGCGAGCATACCTCTTTGAAACTGTGTCCTGTATGACAGGATTGTCCTTCACTGAATGAGTTATACGATTTCACAAGTAAAATATTTCACCATCTATGTTTTACTGCTTCCAGTTGTAGAAGACCTGGTTTGCTATATTAAAATGCAGCTTTTCTAGTTATTCCGAAGTTATGATGCTGCTGAATATTTCTTCCTCGTCGATCTTCTATAGATGTGTGATTGGATCATGCAGTTGTTGCTAATGCTTCTCTAAGTTGATGTCTTCTCCTACATTAACATTTGTGTAGAAGTCCAATTTTATCTTGATCTATTAATGATTAGATTTTGGTTACAGTTTCCCTAATATGATGTTTCCTGCAGTTATGTTGTTGACGCTGCAGAGCCAGATAACCTTAGCATATCAAAGAGTGAACTACATGATCTATTGAGTAAGCCATCATTGAATGGTATTCCCTTGTTGGTATTGGGGAACAAGATTGACAAACCAGGGGCACTATCTAAAGAAGCTTTGACTGACCAAATGTAAGATATGTCACTTCTATTCTAATTTGGAGCAATAACGAAGTAAACTAGCACTAGAAAGTAATTGTACTAAATTGATTTGAGTATTACATATTCTCCTGTTTCTTTTTCTTTTTTTTTAATTCTTTTACTTTATATTGCTTGGGTGCTAAAAGAGCTGTCTGATATGCAGGGATCTGAAGTCAATTACTGACAGAGAAGTTTGCTGCTTCATGATCTCGTGCAAAAACTCGACTAACATTGACTCTGTTATCGATTGGCTTGTAAAGCACTCCAAATCAAAGAGCTAAGAGGTTCCTTAATGTTTTGTACTCTACTGTAATTTCAATGACATATCTGGAAGTTGCTGGAGGCATCTGCATGCCTAACTTTGTTGCAGATATTTTATTCCTGCCCTCTTCTCATTTGCTATGAAATATCATGTCCAATGGGGTATCAAACAACAAGATGAAATGTCGATGGTTGTTTTATGAGTGAATCATATTGTCATTTTCAGCTTAGTTTCATTTTTAGAGTACTTTGCAGAACTGCAGTTGTGAGAGGAATTGGTTGTCTATCTCTGTAAATTAGATTAGATGTTTCTAGTGATCAGCAGTGTGTGATCTTGTTATTTCCTGGGTTCTGTCAAATACAAATAAATGTAAGTGGATTCCTTTTGGCATTTTATCGTGTTTAAATCTGATTCTTGCTTTCTACAACAATTCCAGCAAAACAGAAAAAGATAAATCAATAATTTTTATACAACATAATTATTTCATATTCAGAGTTTATCGGTCGAGACTAATGCCAACCAGCACAACTCCAAAGAGAAAAGACACATGGAATGTGTGGGTCCTGCACAACCCTTATTCTTTCTCTTTTGTACCGGTGAGGATCCACTTTTAATGCCAAGATGTATTCTAATTGATGTATGACTATCATTATTCCTTTAGTCTGACAATATGCATGTTAAAATTTTGAAGACCTTGCTGATAAAGTTCATGTAATGACAATGTTCTCGGATTTTCAATGTCGAAGGCGCACGCTAGGGTGGGAGTGCAATATGTCTACCACCGTGAAGAACCTCTTGAGAACCATTAGATCATTTTATTTTTAAATTGATGGTTCATATTTTTTTTTTATATTTTTCATTTAACTTTTTTTTTTCTTTTTTTTTTTTTTTTTTTTTTATTTATTTTTTTTTTTTTTTTTTTTTTTTTTCTCATTTTTCCAATTACATTCTCCATCTTCTTTGTCCCTGGCCCCCTACCCATCACGGTGACCAACCACCATCACACACCACGCCATTGCCAAAAACTATAAACCCCACATCATAAGAAAATCATCAATAGCAAACCATGTCATTTATAATTCACTCCTATGGACCCAACCAACATGCTGGAACTGCAAGGGGCAGAGGAGCGAGAGTGAACATCGCAAGGGAAAAAAAATGAAAGGACAAGTTGGAAACAAAATTGTACAGTAAACGATGGGTTTTCGGTCGTCGGAGCAGGGGAGTCCGTCCTCGCCGTTGTCGTCGCTCTCTTTGTCAAACCGAAGCAAACTCCAGATGCTGAATCAATATCAAAACTTGTTGTACTTGAAAAGATTTTTGGTTCATCAAACAAGAGAAATGAAGGTGAGTCACGGAAGTTTTCAAATGTTCCATGCTTCTTTCCATGCGAAGTACTCAGTGATTTTAAGTTTAATGGTTTCAAGTTTACTACTATTTAAAGAGTCGATACTTTTGTCTAACTTCAAAATTAAGTTAATGAACAAAAATATTGCACAATTTAAATATAGAAAACAATAATTTCAAAATTTGAAACCATTCTTAAGGTTATGTCTTGAGTAAGCGATGGATTTGAAAAAGTGGTAATTTAATACGAAAGTGTATAAAAAATTAGTTGTTTGAAATAAAAAAGTGATGGATTTAAAAGAGTGTTAATTTAATATGAAAGTTTATGAAAAATTAGTTGTTTGAAAAAAAAAAGATAATGAAATTTTTAAAAATTTGAATAAAAAAATTGTGAATAATATAATAGTGTGAATGAAATTATAATTATTTTAAATTAATAAAATTGTAAAATCACAAAATTTGTCTTTAAGATTAAAAATAATTAAAAATAAAATATGATTAATTTAGTTTAAGGTTAAAATTACTTTAAATTGAAACATTATTAATTACACGTATATATAATAATTTTTAAAATTTAAGTTAAATAAAAAAATTAAAATTTTCTGTCATTAGATAAACTTAAAAATTTATTGAAGTTTGTAATAATTGGATTTAATCAAAAGTTAAAATATAAATAATTATAAAAATATGTCAAAAGAATTTGTAAATTTGATATGATTAAACAACCAAGTACTCTTTCATTAAATTAAGAAGTTACATTAAAAAAGTATAATAATAATTATTACAATGCAATTATCACTAGTAAGACATACAAGCACGCTCTTAATTTGAATCTGCATATCCAACTTCAAATTTTTACATAGAAAGCCGTAAAATATTCATTAATTACGGCATTATATAATAGTTGATGAGTATAAATTATAACTCATAAATATCTTATACAAAAAATACATCACACACATAAATATTGTGAAAAACCTATATCATAACCTAAACAAATAACAAACTTAAGCCAATAAAAAACCTAAATAATATTTAATACAAAATTAAATTCGTTCGTATAAAAATTATTTAAATAAATAAAGATGGTTTCTAGTTAAATATTTTTAATTTAATTAAATCATACATACAAATATTTTTTTAAATTATTAAAAATTCGAAATTAATTACAATGATAAAACAATTCCTACATATTTATATTTATTGAATTAATTAAATTCCTAAATAAATCATTTATGATATTAAATATATTCAAATTCTAAAAAACTACAACTCCTAAATACAATAAAAAAAATTCATAATAGTAAATAAAGTGAAATAATTACCTATTTTAAATTTTCAAATTCTAATAAATACATCATCATAATAATCAAAGATATTCCTTAGTGTTAATGAAACTCACATACTACATAAATCAATGTTGAAATTCACGCTACATAAATTATTTTTAAAAGATTATTTCTACAGTTAACTCTAAACACATATAATAATTCTCATAAATAAATCAAAACTCTAAATTAATATCATTTACAAATAATGTTAGTAAATTTATCTTATCAAAAACAAAAATATACAACCAAATTTTACATGTATTTGATAATTACTTATTTGTTAAAGATGAGCAGAAATTATCTAATCTCCAACTTCATTACTAATTGACCCAAACTATCACACTTCAAACATAACTTAAAAACTTCAAGACTAAGTATAAAAAATAAAGAAATAAAAGTATACACACAACCAATAGAAACCATCCTTATCAACCTAAATTCACATATCTAAAACCTTGCAACTATGGAAGCGGAAACTTATCCAACCACTTTGAAGATTCAACCTAAAATACTTCTAGAACCACCTTCACGCTTGCACACCTTCTTGCACTTAACCTACACCAGCAACACTGTCAAGCTTCACATAAAGGAGCAATTAGGATAAAAATTGATGAAACATTACGCATGCCTTAAAAATAATGTCTAATTGATTATCACTAGCTAAAAATATTATACCTCCAAAATGCACATGTAACCGATTAACACAGACACCATAATAGATTATGCAGCCAAAACATACGTATAATCGATGATACATCCAAAATATAGGTATAATCGATTACTAGAAAGAAACATAACCGATTAGGGCTCAAAAAATACGTAAAATCGATTATGAACGTAACCTAACCAATTATCTGATGACTTACTCTCCTCAATTCACTCTTGTTAGTTTCTCTTGCATCCACCACGACCAATCACTATCTTCATAACACACCACCTAAACTTCCAGCAAACACCACCAAGCAATAGCAAACAACAAAGATGAATGCACTAGTAAAACCTCAACAATGACACTTCAATGAAGACGTGGATGCACGTTTTATAAAGACAGATTCAAAATAATTTGAACGTGTCAACATTTTGTAAAAGCCATGAGAGCCATGAGAATCTACAACGTAGTTAAGAAAAATTGGTTAGGAATTTCTACATATAAGTAAATGACACAATGAAAAGTAAGGTAAAACGAAGAGCAGTTTAATGATTTCACCAATGATGATGTATCTTTCATTAGATTTTTAGGTCAGCAAAGAAGGTCTCATCCCTTCGCCCTTTCTTCTTGCATTTTGTTTCAAATAGCTAAAAGTAAATATATTTTCGTCTCTATCTACAAGACATTGTTAAATTCAAACAAATTTGAAAGATAAACATATTTGGAAAAAAAATATTTTAATAATTTGATTTTTTGTTGATTTTTTGTATAATCACATATAGTTATTGCAGGTTGTAATCAAAATCAATTTTTTTTTTATTTGGGTAAGTTTATGGAATGAAACAATTTTAAGATAATTAGATTTGTTATAATGAAAAGAAAAACAGCTCTAATACAAGAAAAAAATATATAAACTGAACAAACAGTTAGAAAATAATCAAGTAAAAATTTCATATTTAAGAAAACAACTTATTTTCTCAGCATTTTTTTTTCAAAACGATTAACCCATATATACATACAACTTGTTTTCTTTTAAAACAACTGAAAATTTTAAGGTTTTAGCTATAACATGGTCTACGCATCATGAAATGAATAAATTTATCATGATTGCTTGTTGTAGTTGAACAACATTGCAAAAAGTACCCAAGAGACATTGTATTTATTCTACAAGCTTTAAAAATTAAAGAACTAAAAGGTACTTTCTTTTTTAATCTCTGTTACCTTCACATAATACAACAACTATCCAATTTATGATCGTCTTTGTTTGTCTTTTTTTTTAATGTTATATTTATCAGAAACATAAACACTAACAACGAGGAGCAAAGTAACGATCAGTAGAAAAGGAATAATAATACATTCTCTAATGAATTTCACTTTTTGGAAAGTACATTTTTACTAATTAATTTAAATTTATTAAAAATAAAACACGTGCATGCTAAAAAAAAGTAATAACCTCTAAAATATAAAAAAAATTAATAATTATTTTATTGAGTAAGGAAATATCTGGCGCTTCCCGCTAGTATTATCTTGTGACAATGGGCAACTGAAAAATCCCATGGAGCCTCTGCACCTCCACCTCCAGGGGTGCCCCGTCGCCCAATTCCGCCCAGACACGGACAAAATCCGACGCAAACTCATCGAAAAGGGCGTCGATCCAACTCCCAAGATCGTCCACATACTCCGCAAGAAGGAAATCCAAAAGCACAACCGAAAACTGAAGTCCCAGCCCCCTCCTCCACTCACTCCCGCCGAGGCCCAAGCCTTGGCGGAAGACCAACACTTCAACGTCATCAAACGCGAATTTAGAAAAGTAATGGAAGCCACCGCCCTCCAGGAGACGGGCGTCGTGGCGGGGAAGCCATGGGAGGAGCTTAGTACGGTCGAGTTTCTGGAGAAGGCGAGGGCAATTAAGGAGTACAGAGGAGGAAAGCTTAGAAGAGAGAGCTTAACAGAGCTCAAGGAAATGTTCGAGGCGCGGAAGATGGATGAACTGAAGTGGGTTTTCGACGCCGACCTCGAAATCGATGAGGTTTGGTTCAACGAAGGGCATAGGACGAGAGGCGACACTCAGAAACGCAGCGAGGGTGCGGTGATTAAGTTCCTCGTTGATAGGTTCGTTTCTTATTCAATCTCGTTAATTAATTTGTTTTTCATGTGGATTTTGTTAACTTAATAAATATCTTCATTAGCTAGTGGGAAGTGGGTTTAGCTGAATATACTATTCTTCCTCCCTCGATGTGGTAATTGAATCACCACCGAGAGGGGTGTCGGACAATGCTTCTAATGTATCTGTTATTTTTCATTTTACGATGTAGGCTGAGTGATAGGGAGATTACTATGAGGGATTGGAAGTTTTCGAGGATGATGAAGTTGTCGGGATTGCCATTTACCGAAGGACAGTTGTTGAGGATTGTGGAGCTGCTTGGTGTTAAACGTTGTTGGAAGCAAGCTCTTTCTGTGGTTCAGTGGGTGTACAGATTTAAGGATCGCAGGAAGTTTGAAAGCAGGTGAGTTTACTGTGTTGTTTTTGAAGGCTCCTTAAGAAATCTGTGTTGTGTGTGGTTTTATATTTTTGCAGGAAACAACTAATCAAACAAATGGATTGACGGCATTGTTTGGCTTTTGTTAGTGTATTATGTTAACAAATGGAATGGGAAACAAATAAAAAGAATGGGACGGGACAGCTTAAAAACACTAAGCTGGTGGAACATTCTTGTGCTGTATTGTTTCAACCTAAATTTGATATGGTGCTTGAAAAGATGAATGTTTTTTTATCAGTAATTGGTTAAACAACAGGGATAGTACAGGATACTGGTTGAGAATGTCTTGAACCTTGCGTATCAAATTATAAAATTTAATGCATGATTAATTCTAAAGAGTCTATATTTTGGTTGTTTTATTTATATATTTGCATTCTCAGTCCTCTCATGAAGAAGTTAATAATGTATTTGTAGGTTTGTGTATACAAAACTAATTGCAGTTCTCGGGAAGGCGGGAAGGCCAAAGGAGGCCCTTCAAATTTTCAATTTCATGCGTGTAAGAACCTGATGTTTACTTTACTTTCCACATTAAGGCTTGTCTTTAATTGTCTTTGGAATGTTTATAAATTGATTTGCTTTCGACTTATTCAGGAAAACATCCATATATATCCTGATATTGCTGCATATCATAGCATTGCTGTTACACTTGGTCAAGCTGGTCTTTTGAAAGAGTTGCTGAATATTGTGGAATGCATGAGGCAGAAACCCAAAGCATTTATGCATCGCAAGAACTGGGATCCAGTTCTTGAACCTGATCTGGTTATATACAATGCTGTAAGACAACAACTACGTATTTAAAATTTATCATATAGCTTTCTAATGAATGCAATTTTGCAGACTGATTGAATCGTCAAATTTCTTCAATTGTTCTTAGGTGCTTAATGCTTGTGTTCCATCCAAGCAGTGGAAAGGTGTGTCATGGGTTTTTAAGCAACTGAGAAAAAGTGGTCTAAAACCTAACGGGGCAACTTATGGACTTGCAATGGAGGTAATTACAGCACGAAAGCATCTGACACCGAGTAATTTATCAAGCGTGTATACTGTGATATTGAAACGGGGATACAATTAACTCAACTGTTTTTACTTTTCTTGATGAGTTGAATCTATTTGAGAATTGTTTTTCTGAATCTGTACTTCTTGTGCTATCATCTTTAGCCTGTTTTGTCATTAACAAGTAACAACTTAGCTCAGTACAGTTAATTCAGTTTCATGTAATTTGAAAAAGAAAAGGATCAGCTGTTCTTCGGAAAAGTGGTCTCACTAGATCTATTTATCTTATTTATTAAGGTAACTATTTTGTTATAAAGTGATTATTGCTATCTTCCCTATAGAAGCATTATATATCCTTGTATGGTGGCTCAGATTTCCATTTTATTTATTAACAAGTTACTTAAGTTATATTTTATTTCAGAGTCTTTTATAGCTGAATGGGAAAATTATTTGATGAGGAAAATGTTGCCTTCGGATGTTATTATCCTCAAAGCATGTTTGTATTCAAGTCTTACAGGTGGTGCTTGTTACAAGGTAATGCTGGAGGCAGGGAATTATGACCTTGTCCATGAGTTTTTTGAAAAGATGAAGAGAAGCGGGGAAGTTCCAAAAGCCCTCACTTATAAAGGTAGTACTATACTTGATATTATTTGCTGCTGGTATTTGGTAGCCTATAGCCTGATATATATTTTATCTCACTTCTTTAGTGTTGGTGAGAACCTTCTGGAAGGAAGGTAAAGTTGAAGAAGCTGTGAAAGCCATCAGGGACATGGAAAGAAGAGGAGTAATTGGAACGGCTGGTGTATATTACGAGCTAGCTTGTTGCCTTTGCAACTGTGGGAGGTGGCGAGATGCTATTCTAGAGGTACTGTTTTCAATCTCTTCGAGTAAACTCTAATCTGACCTTGAGAAATTTGTTGGTGGGCATATTAGGTCCTGAGAAGTTAAAATCCACCCTGTGGTCCCCAACAAATCATGAATGCTGACTACATTAGCCCTTGATTGTGGACACATCCCTAGAAATATCTAATATGGCCAACATTTGTTTTTCCTTGAGGCATGTTGGGGATGAGAGCTTAGGAGGGTGAGAGAGGGAACGAAAGGCGTATGCTTAGTTTTTCCATTGCTTGGGAGTCTTCTAATGAGATAAAGGAACGTGGATTTGCAATAAAATCTCCAAACATCCTCCCATTTGAGTTCTCCAAAGTAGGGGGAAGCAGGGGTTTATGTAAAAAAGTATATTGTTTGATCATGTTAGTTATTTAGGAAAAAAAAGCAGGTAAAATGTAAATTTATATTGTTATTAATTGTTTTATTTACAAATGCGTCATTTCCTTCTCCTGGAAAATTAGTAACAGCCAAACAAGAGACAATTTACCCTTCCTTTCCTATCCCTTTGATCCCATCCCCCTGCCTTCTAACTCTTGAGCACACTGTTGGGGACTACGGGTGGGGCTTTAGGTTATGAATTTGGTTGTTCATGCTTTTCTTTTTGCATATACGTGGCTAGATGAACATGTAGCTACTTATAAATCCTTATTAGGATGCATTGACCTTCACACGTGGTTACAGGTTGACAATATTAGAAGTCTTCCCCGTGCCAAGCCTTTGGAAGTTACTTTCACTGGCATGATTAAGTCTTCCGTGGATGGTGGGCATATTGATGATTCCATACGTATATTTGAATACATGAAAGACCACTGTGCTCCTAACATAGGGGCCATAAATACAATGCTGAAAGTTTATGGCCAAAATGATATGTTTGCTAAAGCCAAAGTTTTGTTTGAGGAAGTTAAAGCAGCCAAATCAGAATCTTATGCCACCCCAGGGGGTGGTAATAGTTCTGTTGTCCCAGATGCATACACATATAACGCAATGTTGGAAGCTTCAGCTAGTGCACAGCAATGGGAATACTTTGAACATGTGTATAGAGAGATGATTGTTTCTGGCTATCAATTGGATCAAAATAAACACTTGTTATTACTTGTTAAAGCTTCAAGAGCTGGCAAGGTAGAAAATATACTTATTTATATTCAGTCTATGCTTATTTTATGTCTGCTCATTGTGTCATATCCTATAAATTTGTGTTTCAAATTATGCTTGCACCTAAGAGGGCCTCTGTCTCATCATCAATTCTCTATCAGGGTGAAAAGAGACTGCTATATTTTGTTAGTGTCAGCACGAATTTTATAAATTATTTTGTACTGTGAGCAAGCACATGTAAAAAGCTTGAATGTATAGTTCAGCTAAAAAACGTAATATACTTAGGCATTTGGCCATGATCTCCATTTGCATTAGTTCAATCTTTAATCCTTTAGAATCAGACTAACATCCGTTGGGTGATTTCCACATTCAATTGCTTTTCTTACTTATTACTAGTGGCCACAGTCAGCTGATGGAACCACAAAATATATCTTAGTGATTTATTAATTTTTATGTGATTAGCTAAACGTTGAATTTGATGGCATATTTTGGTTTCAATGCAGTTGCATTTACTGGAGCATGCATTTGACATGATTATGGAAGCTGGAGAAATTCCTCACCATCTTTTCTTTTTTGAATTGGTGATTCAAGCTATAGTTCAACATAATTATGAGCGAGCTGTAATCTTAATAAACACCTTGGCTTATGCACCATTCCGAGTGAGTGAAAAGCAGTGGACAAACTTGTTTAAGGAAAGTGAAGACAGAATTAGTCATGAAAATCTAGAGCGCTTGTTGGATGCTCTTGGTAGTTGTGACGTTATTTCAGAATCAACAGTCTCTAATTTAACAAGATCATTACATGCTCTTTGTGGATCAGGTACATCTAGAAACTTCTCTAGTATAATCCCTTTTGGAAGTAAAGATTCTGTCAATGGTCCTGGTCGGAATGAAAGAATAGATCGAAATGTGCCAAAGTTTTCCACAAGAATGATGATTGAAGGTGCTGAATCTGAGAATGACAGTTATGTTGGTAGTTACGACGCCGAATTAGTGACGTCTGCCTGTACTCATGATCGAGTCAATGAAGGAGATAATAATGATGTCACGGTTTTCAGACCTCAAAACTCTGATATTGAAGATGGAATGAGTTCACAGGCTGATAGGTTGGAATGCACTGATAATCTGGCACTTGACGAGTCTTCTGATGAATTGGACAAGGAGATCTGGGACGATGGAAGCTCTGAAGATGATAATGGTGAGGGAGTAACCAACAAACCCACAGCATATGAAATATTAGAATTATGGAAGGAAATGAGAGAGGAGGACGGGAGTTTGTTACACTCTGAACTTGGTCGTGGCTAGTGATTGCAAGTTGTTCAAGTGCTTACATATACTATCTTGACAGGGACAGATGTGACAATTTTCATTGTAGATTTGCCTGTTCCGATCAACCTCGGTGACACCTGGTACGATATTATAATTAGAACAAGGGAACCCAATTAAGGCCTTGTAAAATTAAAATGTTGGCAACCTTTTCCTTGTCATAATATTTTTTGCATGAGATTGTACTAATGTTTCAATACAATGATTTAAATATATTTTTAGTTTCTTGAATAAATATAATAAATTTAACAGCTAGTTCTTGCCTGTTTTTTTCTTAGCTTTTGGTTCCTCTCGTTATGTTAAAATTGGTCAGATTCAGTTCCTACCGCTAAATGATTGCTGATAAGTGGCGTGATTAACTGAGGCCATGTAGACAATAAATTACTGATTTGTTAAAAATATTCGTCAAAATTATTAAATCATTTATCAGTTAAGTATTGTTTCAATTGATCTAGTAAATTGTCAACTATTACCTCACCTATTCGCTCCTGGTCCCTGTAGTTTGGGTCTCGACCTTCCCTCTCTGACCTTTGATCAAGTCGTCAAATAGACCCTTTTTTTTTTTTTTTTTTTCATTGAACTATATCTTTTGGCTGACTAAAAAAATTATTTTAGCTAGTTTTAGAATGCCACCAATTGTAATTATTTAAGCATATTATTGATTGCTCGTAAAATAATCACTAGCCTTTTCAAACAAGCACAACACCAGTACGCATGACTGAGTAACATTCTACATTTATACAATAGTATTGAACTACGATATCTCTAGTGTTAGTATTGTGCAGATGCACAATTGTTAATAATTTATACTACTCGCTCCCCAGGTATACCAAGAACTGACCATTTTCTTAATTTGGAACAAATGCCTCAATACCCTTTTCGCATACACCGTCATACCGTCCTCAGTATGGGCGAAAATTCAAAAGACTACAGCACAAGGAAGTCAATATAATACATAGCAAGAGTAATGTAGCAAAGTCTCAGAACAAGCAAGTGAATATATAATCTGCGTATAAATGACAAGCATATTGCTACCTACTAAAAATTGTTCTTCATTTACGCTACGCGGATGTCAATCGTTCTACTACAGCAAAACATGGCCATTTCCATTCTTCCGTTACTGCTTAGTAGCTTTCCCCTCTGTCTTCGTTTAAAAATCAGAAAATGGAAAGAAAAGAAAAAGGCTATTATTCACTCCTAATAATGTTCCATGAATCATCCTGCACTATTCCAGATTTACAAGCCGAAAATTATGTACAGTTACGGAAAACAGGGAGGAAGCGCAGAAGAAAAACTATCATCTCAAGTCAAACTCTTCAAATAATTGATCACATGTCCACACCATCTGCAAAGAATTTACAAAATATTAAACAGGTTAACTTAAAGAACTAACAGAAGTTTCAATGTCGCATTAGAATAGAGCAGTACCGATTAATGCTTAGAAAGAACTAAGAACTAAATGAAATTACTTCTATATAGGCATCAGAATAACGAGGCGCTGACTATAGGTTTGAAACAACAAAACCGACAGACCTAAAAGAAAACTACTTTACAGACATCAGAATAATGCACAACACTTGTTAAAGCTTAGAAAAACCACTTAACCCACAGTAACCAACAGAGCTAGGGTCCTTTCACAAGAGATAGAATATTTGTTGGAAGAAAACGTGATGGAGGAGTTTACTCCTCAGTCCTAGGTGTTTTGGTGATTCTTACATTCCTTTCTATTCCTAATCCATTCAGAGTTTCGCTCCACCTTGATAAACCTATTCGGAAAGTTCAAACTCCCTCTAAGGTTAAATTAAATACTTCTAGTCATTTTATGTTGAAATTCAAAATCATATTCTCTAGTCAATTCTATCTTCATAAGGGACAATGGAACAGAATAATTTCCTACGAGTTTTTGTCAGCTTCACGGTTTCTACATCAATCAACACTCACTAACATACCTCCACAAAATGGATTGGCTAAGAATAAAATTTGTCATCTTACATGAAACTGTTGATGCTTTGTTGTCGGAAGCTAGCACGCTTTTGCATTTCTAAGGTGGGGCGGTTGTAAATAGGCATTAATTCAGGATAGAATATCTTAGTGCATATTAAGATTATAATTGTAATCATTAAGATAGATTTTTCATTTTTTCCAATCGCATTTTCCATCCATCTTTTCCTTAACCTTATTGAATCAAACATCAAATCATTTTCCCTTTTCCTCCTCTCCACTAACACCAGCTAGGCCATCAGCAATTGCATTGAAGCAGAGCTGTCTCCAAACAGCCCATTCCGCTATCACATCATTACAGGTGAGCCTCCCTTTCAGGCACAATGGTCAATATTCCCCAACCTTGTCCTGCTTAGGGGCTATTTGAAAGCCCTAATTACTCCTCTTAGAAGAATTGACTTTCTTTTGTCTTGGATGAAGATACATGTTCTTCCTTCCAATCCTTGGGTCCCAATAACATCCTAAACTTGCTATATTTGAAAGCCCTAATTACTCCTCTTAGAAGAGTTGACTTTCTTTTGTCTTGGATGAAGATACATGTTCTTCCTTCCAATCCTTGGGTCCCAATAACATCCTAAACTTGCTAGGTATGTGTTCTGACCTTAAGTCCGTTGAGATGACATCATTAGGGTCAATTACCGCATCTGAAGTATTGTATGCTTTGGAGTTCGGAGCTTCGTCACGGTTTTGTCCTTAAAAGGCGTCTCGGAGGGTTAAGAGAGGAAAGTGTATTTAAACGGATCTTGACCTCGATTCCTAAGCAATATGGGACTATTGGGTGTACCGGAACAAGCCCTCCAAGTCGAGGGCTAAGGGAATGAGGTACTCACAGACGACACCAATGTTTCGACCTGAAGTCCGTTTAAGATGACATCGTTCGGATCAATCACCACATCCAAGATATTGTCCGCTTTGGTGCTCGGAGCTCTGGACTTAAGGTTGGAACAATTTGTATCCTCTGCATGCTCTCATAGATTCTCTATGTAAGCCTTCACCTATCGTTGACCATGACAGGTAAGAGTTCTTTCAATGTCTCTGGTATTGTTCCTCAGGATATTTAGATCAATGACTCTAAGCCATAGTATCATATTGCACGTTCGGCCTCATACTTCTCACCTTACTTCATAGTGTCTAGAAACTAACACATCACTATTGCTAATGGAACTCCTACCACTATTGTTGGATTAGGTAACATTAAACTTTGACCATCCCTATCCCTAGACAATGATAATTATTATCAAGTTGAAATTTCGATCAACAAATATAAGATTTTCAACTCTCTTTTAGCATATATATATAGATAGATAATGTCCTTCATGTTCCCAACCAGCTAATAACATTGTTTCTAGACAAAAACTTGCATAGGACTAGAAATATTTGGTAACATTCTTACTCCCATTGTGTTTTTCATTGCTGAGTACGGTCTATTATATGCTTACAACATATGGAGACTAATGGTGGTACCAGCAAAAAGGTGTTGCCTTCCTATCATCAAGCAAACTAAGAATCTTGGGCAGTTTCCCAGGTTTGGCATCAAGATATGCATATCTGACATCCGGTTTTTGTAAGCTTTTGTTTCCTCACTTATTTACATAAGATTTAATGGAGTATTTTTCATTGCAATATTTGTCAATTAGCAAAACACCGTTGCACAACGTTTTTTCTAAGTAATTACATGTCTCGAACATTTTTACCTTGTTCACTTAAACGTGTGGAGACCAATTTGTACATCCACTAAATTTGGGGTAAAGTGGTTTGTGTCGTCTATTAATGATTGTACTTGAGTCAGATGGATACTTCCTATGAAAAATAAATGAAATTTTTCAGGTGTCCTTAAATTTATTTTCCATCTTATTCAAAATCAGTTTAGAAAATCTGTCAAAAGATTGCAGTCTGATAATGCCAATAAGTATCTAAATTTCCCAAGCGCAGTTGTGGAAACAAAAACCGTCATCTTGAAGTTAGAGCTCTACTTTTCTAAATGTTTGTTCCCAAATTTCTCAAATGCAGTTGTAGAAACAAAAAACGTCATGTTGAAGATGTTTGTTCCCAAATTTATTGGGGGAGAAGTTAATCATAAACAATTTACGTTCCCAGGTCTTAAATGATATAGGCCCAGTACAACACGTGCTATCATTCTTCCCTTCCTCTCCTATCATGTCTAGTCTCTCAACTCTAGTCTTTGAATGTCTTGTCTTAGTTCACTCTCACAGTCAACAGTGTAGAAAGTTACACTGACAGACTACCAAATGTATTTTCATTGATATGGTAAGTGTTATTGCCCACAAAGTCGTCATGTCTATGTCTCACGTGTCACCTTTCATGAAATTGAGCTTTTCATTCCAGTCCTCAATTTCATGAGTAGAATAAGGCCATATTTTGCATGTAAGATGGAAATAATTTCAAGTGGATAGAGAAATAAGTTGGTGTTGTTTTGTTCAATAGATTAGAGGAGACTAATTTTGAAATGGTAGGATTTGTTGTATAGTTTCTCACCTATTTTGGCTCGTCTCTTATATTTCTTTCAACAAGCACTGCTAATTTCTACTTTATTACTGTCCGATTTGCACTCATTATTTTTATTTCATCCACTCTATTTCTCTTCTCTAAACCAAATAGGATATCAAAGTAGAGCTTGTTGTTGAGTCATAACCAATGTTTTATATCCTGGATAACAAAACACGGCACCCAGCCCAAAAAAATGCTACAGCTAGCCAAAGCTGTGAAATTTCCTATGTATAAATTCTCAAAATTGATAAGATATATAACATTCATAATTAACCATAAAAAGTCATAAGGTGTCTTAAGCAAAACATACAAGTAAATACCAATAAAAGTCAAATACAAGTCTCCTAAGTACAAATCATCAATGTCATCTTTTAAATCTAAGCCTTTATAATTTTCACTACTATTACAGTTGTACATTTCATTTTTTGAAATTGAAATCAGACTGTAGACATGGTCGGAAATTTAAGATCAGGTAGTAAAAAGTTGGCTACAAGATGTTTTGAGCAAATTACCCACATGAAGAAAGTCTGACCACATACAGATCAGCCTCTAATTAAGTAACCTAAAAGAAAAAGAAACAAAATAGGAATGCGATTGTTAAGGAATGACAAACTGAAAAGTGCAGAGAACAAGCTTAATATTTGAATAATTATGATGTGATATGCAATATAAACAGGAAATAAGATTTAAATGAAGTTATCAAGCCCATTTCATCTACAGGAATCAATACAGATTTCTTGGAGAGGAAGCTACCAAATATGAAGCATTTTGCATTTTAGCGCCTTCATTGCTGCTTTTGCAAACACTTGAGCAGCCTCAGCTTCAGCTTCTGCAGCCTCTGCCTCCCTAGCTGCTGCCTCAGCCTGTGCAATTGCAGCCTCTGCCTCTGCCACCGCTCTTGCAGCTGCAGCAGCTGCCTCTTGAGCTGTCAAGCCCTTCACTTTTGATATCTCTTCGTCAATTTGGGATTTTGAAAGGATGTTGACATCATAATTCTTATTTGCTTCTGAAGGATCTTTGGACCTCCCCTCCAATGACGAGCATCTTCTTTTCTCAGAGACAGCTGAACTTGATGCAATCCTGTATTTATGCTTCTCCTATCAATAGATATGTCATACACATGATCAACTTACCATATATTGAATTTTCATGCCAAATGAACCTGTCAAAGGAATATATGTTTATTGTTTGGGGGAATTTATCAACTCAAATAGAACTCTCCTCACTAAAGAAAGTGCCCATCTATGCTCATTGCAATTGCTAGGCGCATTTTGCAAGTAAATAGGAGAAAAAGAAAGGAGAGAGTTGGAGGGATATGGGCCCAAAGGCAGTGTGGGCCTGATTAAGGCAGCTGAGATAGAATTTGGAAGAGGGAAAGAGGGCAGTAACTGAATGGACAAATGGCAAGTAAGGGGGTGGGAAGGGGGAGGGAAATAACAGGAGGTTATTCAAAAACTCAATTGAGTGGTTGATGCAAGGCCGAGCTGAGAGGTGTCTCTCAGTCTCTAGGTTTCCTATTTTCCCTTTTTTTCTGTTTTCACAATTGTAAGGTGCTTAACACCATTCCAACACTGTACAGATTTCACTCTTTGTTTATATTATCATTTCTAAAAAAAATCTATTAATACACTATTCAGTTTCCTATTCCAATTGCTCATTCTTAACATGATATAACCAATTAACTTCATTGTCAATCATTTTCATTTAACAAGTTTCAGCAACATCAAATATTTATCGCTTTCATACATGAAAAACTTCAATGCAGCCTTCAAACCAGATTGACTATGTCTATTACGCAGGTTTCCAGGCAGAGCTTCTCATAGTAAAACTACCTTGATTATTTTGCCACTTGCTACCATATGCTTCAGTTTGGTTGACAGTAATTTACTGATATTTGGTGGAGACCGATATTTTTCCTAAACACATGAAAAGTTTCAAAATTACTTTGGAATTTTGATGCAGTTATGCAGACAAAAATGTAAACAATCATTATATTGCTTAGCTGCATTGACTATTCACCAATACTCTAAATGTAAATAACAGGTCATTTCCAAAGACAAGATATGCAACATATAGCATAGAATGATGGGTTAAATTATGCTATTTTTTAACCATTGTAGAGAGAAACACAATGAGATCACATAGTGTATGCAACTAACAAAAACATACATTCAACCACATATTCATTATCAGTAACTAAAAGAATAACGCTATGACATGAGACCCACATTCAGTCCTGTCAAAATTTGTGATAATCGAATAATATAAAACTTTGCAATAAATATTCTGCTATTGAATTTATTATATATTAATTAAATCTTGTATTTAAAAACTATAACAGATTTTAGTATGTTTCACACAATAGATTTTACGACAAAAAGATACTAAACAATTGATATGACAATAATCATCATATCAGTAAATATTTTTCATTTGATATTAGACATCAGTCAATACTTAAATAACATGGCAAAAAGGTGTTGCTCCAGCCAGACACGACAGCCCTTTGAAGAGTGCCAGAGTGTCGTCACTCCTTCTGAGGCCTCATAGAACCTACGCAAGAATAATGTAATTCTTCTCCCAGCCTCAATTCTTGTGATTCAAGTCAAATACATGTGAGTCATGATGTGATTCAATTCAATCATCTAAACAGTTTGCTCACCAATTCATAATGCAAGCCGCTAGAATCATGTTTATCATATCGTGAATAATGCAATATTGATAACCATGGCTGAAATTACTAGCAACTAACAAACACCACCAGGGAGGGAAACATTTCCAATTCATTTCAAAGATTTCTAATGCTGAGAGATCATCCATAATTATGTATATTTAAGAACGATAGATCAAAAACCATCAATTGATATAAAAGTGAAACTATCCGTTACTTTAGGGGATGATAAAACTTATTGATGTTTAGGTTTTACAATCATTTGAAAAGTGAAGTAGAAATACCTCTATGTAAGAAATAATGGCACCCTTGTCAGAACCCTTTTGCTCCTTCATGTTGACAATGGCCTCCAATATATGATTGTCGACCAACCTGGCACCATTATTGCTTTCATAAGTCAAAAGTATATATTGCTGCATAATTTCAACATTCAGAACAAGATGAAATGTTCTCAGAATTGACATCAAACAAGAAAACAGTTTACAAATATTTACAATTGCAACTTGAAAGTAGAACCTATGTACACAGCCATGAATTTTTAGTTTAGAATTAATGCACACCCAAATGTGACAACATTAAGATAAATACACCTAGGCATGAACTCTTTTAGAAAAGGAGTCCAAGTACAAATCATTGCTAATTATTTATAATGTTTTTCTATAGGAAGCATAAAGTTATCCCCTTTGATTTTGAGCTGTATTTTTTAGATGCATGCATAGAAAAAAAAAAAAAGATAAAAAAGGAAGATATAGATATATTTGTATATGTTGTCACATATGATTTAAATTTTCTGATATTCAAATAATAGAATAAAAGAATTGCAAGTAAGCAAATAATTATCTAACATACAATATGATCTTTCCCCCAAAAAAAGCAACAGTAGCGACCCATTAGGTAGCTAACATGATCCATGATCTTTCTATTCCTCTTTTCTTGTTTTTATTCCAGATAGGTAACAAAACCATCTATTTCATATGCCTTTACCATGCTTAGAACAGAGACAAACATTGGAAATGACAACATATGAATGTCAAACAGTCTAGTAAATTATTTATTTACAAAAATTGGGTAACAGCACACAGCTTATCTAAGAATAAATGGCTAGTAAGGGTAACGTCCACAGGTGTACAATATCCAGATACTGTTCATGAACAAAATTAAACAAATCCAGCACCACAGATAATCTATTTTCTCTAGATGATAAGAGGCAGATATATTTAACTGGGTATTCTGCAACCTTGATATTTGTTCTTTCAAATTAGGAGATTGCAACGGTCCACCAGAAACTGCTAAAGGCTTAGTATCAAGAACTTCATCATGTCGAACTACGGTACTTAAGGCCATATGGTTATTGTCAATTTTGGGGCCAGGTAGGTTCCTCTTAAGAGCAAGTTTTGCCTTCTGCCGGGATCCCCATATTGCTGTGACATTTATATTCCTCCATTTATCCTGTTCACAGTTCAAAAGCATATAAACAAGTACAGCATAGGTAAGCTATAAATTTGTAAATTAGATTGAAGCAAAGGAAAGTAACATTATATACTGATTTTATAGCGCAATGCACAGATAATCATTTGGCTAGTGCGACAATAAGCTTCCCAAACACAAAAAGATAGAAGAATAATTTTTTTTCTGCAAAACTTCCCACAACCTGCTAGGCTATTGTAAAGACATACCTTAAGATCTACATTTGAACGCATGCGCAAAATAGCACTGAATTCAGGATCTGTAAGTATGGTGCGCCATTTTCCTGCCCCGTGTTTGACTACTCCAGCTTTCAAGGCAGCTTCTTCTTCTGCAGTCCATTTCTGCTTAGGAGCACCCATTGAAGGAAAGCTTACAGTTTTTTGCGAGAGACTACTCTTTGCTTCTACTCTAAAGGAAAAAGGAAAGCGGTACTTCCCTCTTCTACCTGTCCATCTTCGAACAAGAAAAAATCTGACTACTGTTGACCAACAACAACACCAACAAAAGATAAATACTTTCACTTGTCAACATGTTCTTTTCAAGGTTCATAAATAAAATAACAAAATTAATCAAATGAACAAAACTCCTCCCATAAATCCGAAATATTGACCTTAGACTTCAATGTCATCCCTAGTATCCTAATTTAGCTGACAAAGGGAATTATAACAATGGAAGAACCATGCAGAAACATTTTTGCAATGTACTATTGAAATGCCTGTGCAATTAGGCCTCATAAAAGCGTTGTGTAGTTTGGGAACAACTTAAAATAATCTAGAATTATGCATTATGCAAAATGCAAAACCTGAGGATTTCAACGTCTCATCTTCAAATTTCATTTAATTGATCGAATTAATTTTACGTTGAACTGAATGACAACGAAAAGGAGCAGCCTTTCGGCTCGGACGGACAAAGTAACAAAATTGAAGTTAAAAAAATCAGAACAGCATAAACTAGAAAGACATGCATTCAAGTGGGAAGAGAGATACCACACTATACTTCTGATGAATGCCAAATTTTACAGCTTTCTTTGGGGGGAAAAATTAAAACCAAAGGGTGAAAAATAAATAAACGAATGGCTTGGAGAGAGGTGTACCCAATAACCGGACGAAGGTGTGAGAATTCGAAAAGTTGAAGTATTTACACAGAGAAAATGAATAATCCAAACGATTCTGCCGAAAACCGGAGAAGAATGAAACGCATGAAATGAGTTCTATTTAATCGAGGTGAAATTTAAAATAAATAAATAAATAAACAAATAAAAAAATTTCTCTTTAAGTAAACCTTGTACGAAAAATATATTTATGATTAGGGGATTTACTCGGGAAAATATTCTACTGAGTCGCCCTTTGAACACATGGAAAGGTTAGTAGACTAAATATGAATTTAATAAAAAAACTATTTTATAATAACTATATCCAAATCTAACGTGCACTAAATCAACCTAAGTTTATAAAGATTAATTCTTTTTTATATTCTAAAAGTTTAGGTTTATTATTTAAGAAACTAATATTGTTTATAAATTTGATCTGTTTGATACAAATTATAAATTTAAGAATTAAACTATTTTTAAAATTGAAAAACTAATGTTAAACAAATTAATTATTATAACTTAATAAGTAATTACATGTTTCAAAAGGTAAAAGGATAATAGTCTCATATTAAATCATTTTAGTTTTAATAAAGTATTTTTACCAATTTAAAATGTTTTCTCTTAAAGTTTATTTTACAGTTAGATAAATATTGAGTCGGCCCTTTTATTTTATTTTTCTAAACATTAAATTTTATCACTCAAATTATCAAATTGAAAAGAAAAAAAAATATTAAGTGAGCTGACTTTTTAAAAATTAATTGATTTTTTACAAATTGTGTTTTAAATTCAATATACAAAAATTAAAATATAAGTAATCGCAACTAATTATAAGATCATATACATAAAGAAATTTAATTTAATTAAAATTTAGTATAATAACCATCAACATAGTGTCATTGAATGTAAGAAGAGTAACTTGGTGGTCCAAAAAGTATTTTAAAAAATACTTTTTATTTTATTTTATTTATTTCAAATTGCTTATTTTCAGATTCATTATATTAAAAAAAATAAAATGAATTTTTAAAAATTACAATCAAAGTAACTTTATATTTTTCGAGTGATTTAATATTTAAGATTTTGTAGCTCTGATATAGATTTTATTTTATTTTTGTTTAATATGTTTCCCTCTTTATTTATAACTCTTTTGTTTTGGTTGAAGTTTAATTTTGACAAAATAAATGGTGTTGCACTGTATTACGGGTCATTTTGCCTTTTCTTTTTACTTACTACTATCAATGCCAAAATAAGTAAAATTGTTTTTCAGGAAAAAAAAGTAATATATTTTCCATTATAAGCATGGCTTCTAAAAATATATAATTTTATTGTTAAAAATATAACTTTTTAAATCTTTCATCTTAATTTTGTGCAATCTTATCTTAAAAATAAGTTTATTAAAAAAAATTACTAAATTTATTGAATGTCAAGGTATAGTTATAGATATTACACAAAAAATAAAATACTAAGTTGTGATAGATAATTATTCACGTGATGAGTTTTATTGTTAAGATGATTTATGATAGTTTAAACCAATAAAGATTTGAGAGTAAGTTTTGTTTTAATACGTACTGAAGTGTTAGATAAATGTAACGTAGGTTGAATATTTAATCTCTAACTTGTAACGCAAAGTGGAAGGTAATCATCTTGTCTTATCACTCGTATTAATTTTTTATTATTGTATAAAATTGTTTATAGGTTGAATATAATTAAGTAATTTAACTGATTATTTAATCAATATCATAATATAAACTTAAAATTTTATTTAGTAAATTATTGTAACTTTATATTATTTTCTTATTTATATAAGTAATAAATTATTAATTTATTTTTGTAATAAATACCTATTTGAATAAGATAGTCAAATTTGATGGTAAAAAAAATGTGTTGCTTATTTTGTAAAAACGGACCAAAGATATTAAACCATAAGTCTTGAGTATGCAATATGTTAGGAGATACCTTCTTCCTGCACCTCCATAATCGCGCTCTGCACCTTCATAGCTTTTCAATGGGCCAAAAACCCAGTGGACCATAATGGGACGTCCATCCCTAATAAGCTACTAAATGAAATTGCGATTCCAATCTCACTTGGTCGTGTTTCATGCGCAGAGTCAAAATTCTCGTCGACGATGGCGAATACTCTACAACGTTTCTTAAACCGCGCCACCGTGGGCCGTGGCTTCTCCACCCAAGCATTGGTCAAAACCAGACCAGGCGAGATCGGAATGGTTTCTGGAATTCCTCGAGAACAACTTCGTAGGAGGGTATTCTACCCTTTTTTATTCTATTTATTTTAAATTCATTGATTCGCTCAATTTTTCACGCACTCAATTGCCTTCAATGCACACTCACCGCTTTAGAAAACCCTACCATTCATTCACCAAATTTCTTACCATAATTTAATCATGCGAATAGTCATCTATTTTATTGTTATTGTACTAATCATACTAATAGATCAATCGTAGCATAAACATTTTGGCTTGGGTAGATTCAACTGCAGCCATTTTCGCGATTTTAGAGGATAACAATGCTCAATTGGGCGTATTAACTGAGAGTGTGAGAGGTGAAGGAGCCAATTTTGGCCGTTCAATCATGTAGGGGTAGGGATTCAGTTTTCGTGATTGGCTTCTTTCAGCTTTCCCACTTTCACCTATTAGCCTCTTCCATGTTCTATATACCAATTTTACAGTTTACAAATAATTTATGTATCTCTAGATCCCCTACTTTCACCTGCTGATCATTGTGACACAGTTGGCCTTTCTGTCTTGTGCTTACACTGCAATGCAGGTTGTAATTTATTCACCCGCTAGAACAGCATCTCAGCAAGGATCTGGGAAGGTTGGAAGGTGGAAGATCAACTTCTTATCAACCCAAAAGTAGGTTTTTTCACTTTGCCACTGTTCTTTCACTGCTTTTGTGAACATCATTGTCTGAATTGTACAATTTGAATATTTTTTTCCCCTTCAGTAAAGAGTTTGATAATTGGGTAGGTAGGTGGGATGCTAGGGATTTTATATGCATTGGATATCAGTTGTGTGGATTTACTGGCAAATTAATGATTTAAACTTATTCATAGCAGGGAAACTTGTGCTATTATTGACATTTCCTGTCCTATGGTAATTTTCATAGCTTTTTGTTTCAAACTTACAGCACTTGGTATTCCAAGCATCCCTGAATAGTTTAAGGAGTCACAACTAGAAATTTCAGTAGAATATCCTAAACTGGATTAATTGTTATGTAATCATATATAATGGCTCAACAAATAGTAATTTTTTACTAATTGTAGGTGGGAAAATCCACTGATGGGCTGGACATCCACTGGGGATCCCTATGCTCATGTTGGTGATTCTGCCTTGACTTTTGATAGTGAGGAAGCGGCAAAAGCATTTGCAGAGAAACACGGTTGGGAATATTCGGTATGTCTTAGTATTCAAATATTGGAACAGGGATAATATCTCGTATTTTTTGAGTGTTCAAGGTGTCTCTTGATACAGATCATATATATGTTCTTATCAAAATAAATTGTTAATAATGAATATGGATCTGAAAGTAGAAAGTAAATGGAATGTTCATTGACAGAGACATGTATATCTGCCTTTGGGTCGTGTCATTGAATATTATCTTTAAAATAAAGAAGAAAATAATTATAAATTAATCTTCTTTATGTAAAATACACACAAGTTTGTTTATTTATAAATAAAAATAGTAACAGACTACTAGAAAATATGAGCTAAATCCATTATATTCAACACTCCCTCTCAAACTTGTGCATATAAATCATATGTATCAAGATTGTTACAAATATAATCAAGTCTAGGTCTCCGTAAAGATTTAGTGAAAATATCAGCTAACTGATCATTCAAATTAACAAATTTAGTCTTGATGTCTCCAGATATAATTTTCTCTAAAATGAAATGGCAATCAATCTCAATATGTTTGGTCCATTCATGAAAGATAGGATTTGAGTTAATATGAAAAGCAATCTGATTATCACATGAGTTCATTTGAGTGTCCTTTCTAAGTTGTAATTCTTTAGGTAGATGTTTAAGCCAAATAAACTCACAGGTAGTTGAGGCCATAGCTCTATATTATCCTTCAGTACTAGATCTTGCTATAACATGTTGTTTCTTGTTTTTTCAAGAAATCAAATTATCACCAATAAGAACACAATATCTAGAAGTAGATCTTCTATCAGATGGAGATCTTACCCAATCAACATTTGAATAATATACAACTTTACTATAGTTATTATGAATATATAGTAAGCCTTTTTCAAGAGAACCTTTAATATTTCAATATACGAATGACTACATTCCAATTATTCACACATAGGAAATTAAGAAATTGACTCACCAGACTGACTGCAAATGAAATATCAGGATGAGTAACAGTAAGATAATTCAATTTTCCAACTAATCTTCTATATTTCTCAAGGTCTGAATGAGGCTCCCCCTAACTAGGTTGAAGTTTGGCATTAGGATCCATGGATGTGTCAACAGAATTCATTAATCCAGTTTCCTCCAAAATGTCCAATACATACTTCCTTTAAGAAATAACAATACCATTGTTAGATTGTGTTACCTCAATTCCCAAGAAATATCTGAATTTCTCAAGATTTTTGGTTTGAAAGTGGTGATAAATATGTTCTTTTATCTTAGAGATGTCATGGTTATCACTACATGTAAGAACAATATCATCAACATATACCACTAGATAGATGGATCCAACACTTGAATGATAGTAAAAAACTGAATGATTTGTCTCACTGCGAGTCATACCAAGTTGTTGAACAACACTACTAAATTTTCCAAATCAAGCCCTAAGGTTGCTCTATATAAATTTCTTCTTACAAATCCTCATTAAGAAAAGCATTTTTGACATCCAATTGATAAAGAGGCCGTCTTTGAAGAGTTGTCATAGCTATGAATAAACGAACAGAAGCCATCTTTGCCATTGGAGAAAAAGTATCATAGTCTAAACCAAAAATTTTTGTATAACCTTTACCCACAAGACGATTTGAGACGATCAATAGTACCGTCAGGACTAACTTTAATAGCTAAAACCCACCTGCAACCAACAACAGAATTCCCAGACGGTAAAGAAACGAGTTTCCAAGTTCCGCTTTTCTTAAAAGCACTTATTTCATCAAGTATGACTTGATGCCAACCAAGATGGGCTAAGGCATCACTTACAGTTTTTTGAATCGACACAAAAGAAATAGACGAAAGACAAATATAAAAAGGATGAGATAGTCTATGATAACTTAATGCAATATAATGTGGAGAGGGATTACAAGTAGAACATATACCTTTACAAAAGAAATAGACGAAAGACAAATATAAAAAGGATGAGATAGTCTATGATATACAATTAATTAAATAACATGTACTAAGAATAACATCACTGCAAAACCGTTGAAGAACCCCACCATGAATTAAAAGAGTGCGAGTAGTTTCAACAAGATGTTTATTCTTGTTCTCAACCACCCCATTCTAGTGAGGTGTATAAGCACGTGAAGTTTGGTGAAGAATACCATAAGATTTCATAAAAGTGTTAAAAGAATGAGAAAGATACTCACGAGCATTATCACTGCGTAAGATTCGAATTGAAACTCCAAATTGATTTTTAATTTCATTCAAAAAATATTGAAATATAGAAAATAACTCAGAACGATTTTTTATTAAAAATAATCAGGTGCATCTTGAAAATCATTAGTAAAAGTAACAAAATATTGAAATCCTAAATTAGACTTACCACGACTTGGTCTCCAAATATTTGAATGAACTAAAGCAACAGGGGGATGGGGTACGTTGTGAAACACTACTAGGAAAAAAACTATGACTTTTTTTTTCCTAAATGACACGACTCACAAGATAAATTAGATAACTTGGACAGACTTGGAACAAGCTTCTGTATCTTGGCAAGACTAGGATGACACAACTGAGCATGAAGGAGAGATGGAGAATCCATAATCGTGCCAATATGTGTAGATGTTTGTAGGTGATAAAGACCATAAGACTCATATTCAGTGCCAATTATCCGTTCCGAACTTTGGTCTTGTAAACAAACAAAATCTTTAGTAATAGAAATGGCATAACCAAGGGAACGAGTGAGACAACTAATAGATAATAAGTAAAAGGGAGACCTAGAGACATAGAGAACATTATCAATAGACAACGAAAGAAGAAGATGAATAGTACCAACACCATGGAATGAGACCCTAGAGCCATTAGTCATGATAATGGAAGATAAATAACCAGAGGTACATATAAAAGAGAAAAAAGTTTTATTACCAGTAATATGATCTATGGCACCCGATTCTAGAACCCACACACTAAGAGAATTGGAATGAGTGATGCCACAAAAACTGTACTTATATGTGCAATAGAACCAACTGAACCAGAGTTTTGACGATCCTTATACCATTTAAGAAATTCGTTAAAGGTAGTAGAAGAGGCCATAGATGAAGTGAGAGAAACCACCTTAAAAGAGAGAGTAAAATTCTAAAAAATCAAGCGAACTGTGATCAAGAAGAGCAGCAATGGACAACAATAGAATAGGGTAGCAGAACAGTGTATAAGAGTAGCAGAGACGGCTGTGAGAAAACAACAATGAATCGTGGGTTCACCAAAAAAAAAAAGTTAACCTAATTTTAGGCTCTTGATACCATATTAAAATAAAAGAAAAAATAATTATAAATTAATCTCTCTTATGTAAAATACACACATAAAACTATTTATTTATAGATAAAAGTAGTAACATACTAATAGAAAATATATATTCAACAACTACAATGATGAGGAATCGAAGATAAAAAGCTATTGGTCCCTAACCCTTCTATTTTGAGATCCTTTTACTTTCCCCTAACTTCCTCTCAATCAATAACTCCCTTAGTTAACTCCACATATCCCTCTTGTATCTCCTTTATTCCTGATTATCCACGTGACTGTTGACTGTCTGTTAAACATACATACAAGTGTGACCGAGGCCCATGTTCTAGCCCTATGGTATTTGACAATACTCGCATGCCCTAGCCTCCCCTCCAAAAAAAGTTTTGTTTCACCTTGTCTCAATTCCTAAAACGATGACCCCAAGGTGAAATTCAACAGCCTATCCTCCAGTGGACATTCCATCTCTCTCACATTCTATCTCTTCCTCTAGCAAATTACTGCAAATTGCTTGTTTGGCACATATGATCCAGGATATATTTCTTCTCATACTTAAAACATATCCCTTCTTGATATCCACATATAATTTTGCATCAGAATTCAGAAAGCCTCTTTAACCTCCCTCCTTGGCTTTTCAAAGTACCACTGGGTCTGCTGACTGCAAAAGTTATCACTGATGAGTCCCCTCTTTGTGAGTTAGTATGCACAGATAACCTAGAACCACTTTCACATGTTACTTTTTGGATGGTCGGTCACTTCTGAATGTGGCCCTTCCTTGTCTGAAAATTCCCATATGTTATGTTCAGTTCTCAGTGATTTGCAATGCTTATCCATCGTCTCTGGTAAATGTTCTAGATTGCCACTTCATTTCGTCCTTGACTTCTTTCCCTAGCCGGTTCATGCAAAGGATGTACAGAACTCCAATTGCAAAAGAAAAGCTGGAACGATAGAATAGGCATTGCAAAACACATTGAAAATTAGAGAAAATATTACATGAAACCATAGCTGGTATTGAAGAATCAATACATGAAATTTTAATGAATTTGAAAGAAATTGTACTGAAAAGTAATCTGTAGAGAACTCAGAACACAGCAATTTGTTTCAAAGGTCCTGGATATGTAATTGCTGAAGACAACATTTTACCACCAACTGTGGAAATTGTTGACAATACACTACATATAGCCGATGTAACAAAACCTGTGAATTTGTGCAATTAAAAATTGAGAGGAATCGTATTAAAACTTTAGAAAACTCATCCGTAGATGCTATATTCATGGCCGTTTGAAATGTAAATTATAGTATTCTTTATGGGAATGAATAACAAGATATACTCTTTCTTGAAATATGGACAAATAGAAGTTTAACTCTGAAGAAGGAAGCACTTCAATGTTCTCTTATCCAATTCATAACTCCCTTGACTAATCCCCCTCCACTTCCTCCCCCACCTCTTGCTAATTACGTGGTCTCTAACATATTAGGTGAATTGATTCGTATGTTCTTGCCCATGATTTAATCATGATATCAATTAAGATTGTATGAGCCCATCTCCATTATGAGAGTCATATCATGAGGGCACGAAGTCTTAATTTACTTTTTTTGTAAGTGCCACTGCGCTATATCACTTTTAAACCCCCTTATCGCTTTTACTCTAATGGAAGGGTCTTATTAGACCCATACTTATTTTTGTTTGGTTGTTGGTGTTTCTAAGACTAAAATATTTTTTATTCTTATGACTTGGGGTCTTAAATTTTCTGTCATGTCAACATATTCAAATCTGGGGTCTTATAAATCCCTAATCTGAAATTTATGACCCTGGATATGACTCTTACAATGGAGATGCCTTTAGTTTGAATATGGCATTGGAGAATCGGCATGTCTTGTTTTTCAAATGATTGTGAAATGTTTATCATTAGAGGATGTTTGTTATTCACTAATTCTGCTTCAAGAATCAGGCCCCTCGATTGAAATAACTCGATTGTGCATTGGCTTTCGTCATGTTTTGCCAGGTAGGGTTTTATTTTATGATTATTAACAAAAGCTCTGAACTTTTTTCAGGTCAAGAAGCGCCACACACCATTGCTGAAGGTTTTAACATCTTTCACTATTTTGTACTTTAACTGGGTGCATTTTGAACGACATAGGTGTTAGTTTGAACGACACTGGAGTTCGTTTCTTTCACAACATTGTTTGTGGCAGCATGGTGCGATCAATAATAATATAGCTCTATTTGGTTAATGCTTACTACTTGTGGTTGCAGGTTAAATCATATGCGGACAACTTTAAATGGAAGGGCCCACCCAAACCTGATAATGAAGAAGAGTAATTGCTTGGTTTGTATCCATGTTACTGTATTCCGGCTTCAGGGTTTCAACATGCAGAAGTTTTCTCTGCATCTTTTCTTGAAAAAAGCAAGTTTGAATGTGAATTACTTGTTGAAAATAAAATGCGACTGATCTGTCATTGGCTTAGTTTTCCTCTATTATGTAGATACTGCATCTAATTATGATTGATTCGGCCTAACATCTTAACTGGATTCTTTAATGAACAACTGTTTGCAAGGAAAAACTGATCCAACAATAGCTGCCGACTTTGGGCAATAGTTTCTTTTTATGTTCTTGAGAATACTAAACAAAATTGCCCGAACTTTTTTTTTTTATCTTTATAAAGTATTATTCATCAACTTATAAAAAGGGTTATATATGTTTTTTGTTCTCGAACAATTGTGTTTCGTCACTAAGTAAAAGTGTAGACACATTGTATTTTTATATTTTATAAAGTCACGTAACACATTCTCGTCAATGGTGTTAAAAAATTTCTAACATGTCAAACGGTGTCTATCATGTGGTAAAAGCAATTTTAGTCAACTCAACATCAATTGTAACTCCTTTTATTACAGACTACAATGTTACATAACTGTGGTGATGTAAGTGCTAAGTTACATGAAATGGGAGCTTTTTGATGGTACCTCTTGGCAAAGCAACACTAAACTTGACGTCTTTTTACATTTTCATTTTTGTATGGCGGACTCTTCCACCTGCATCTTAATTTCTCAAGTATCGTCTATGTGAGAGTTCGTTCAAATCCATGATGAGGAATATGTATAGGTTAAATTATGTGCTCGTTGTCATGGGTTTGGTTCACCTCATTCTTGGTATTATGTGATGAATTCGGATCCTATAATTTTCACGAGCATTAAATGTTGAATTTCAAGTATAAAGATTGGATTTTTTTATTTTTTATTTTTTATACGCACATCTGGTTTACGTTGGCCTAATTCCTGAAAAATTGTCGAATAAAACTTTTTTTTTACAGCTAAAGAAAAGTAGTGCTGTAAGGGATAGGGCATATACTGTAGCAACTAGATTTGCTTTGTTTGGTGAAGAGAAGTAAAATAAGGTGTAAATAAATTAATAGAGTAAAAATAGGTGAGAAGTTAATTAAAATGAAAAGTGTTTAATTAAAAAATATAACCAATAGAGATAAAAAAAAAATGTATAACTAAGTGGGAAATAATACAGTAAATTTGATAATTTCTTAAATCTATATTTTTGTCTTTTTTCCACCAAGCATTATATTTTCATCCTTCACCCTCCACTCAATTTAATTAACTTATATTTTAATTAATTTTTTTAAAATTATTTATTATCTTCCTCATTTTTCTTTAGTGTTTATGGATTAACTTATTTAATCTACTTCTTATGCACCAACTAAAACTAAATTTTTTAAAGAATTAAAACAATTTATCTTCTCAAAAAAGCTAATTTAACCAATATGTAAGTTAATTTTAATTGATGAACAAACCTTTTTACTTATAAGTAACCTATCAAAAAATGTCCAATCGAAAGTTTATTATTTAACATCATATGAACATTTATCGTTCACAAGAATTGACAATAAATAAAAATTTTATTTTAATCCTATCAAAACAATACTTTTATTTTAACTCTTGTTGAAGATGTTCTTAGTAATTGAATGTGCAGACAGCAAATGGGAACAGTGAAGTGGATTGCACATGTGAATACTCTTTTCGTCATTCTTTACGTGAAAAATAAAAAACACATGAATAAAACTACTCAAGTAGTACATGAATCCCATTTAAATGATTGCACAATCTCCTTCATTTTAAAATGCTGGTGATGAGGATGGTTGCGCTGTGCTGAATGCCAATAGTATAGTTTATACAACCATAATTGATACCTCCAGACTGCTATAATACAACAAATATGCACACTAAAACTCTTTCACATTCAGCAATGGATGTCAGAAAGAAAGCTAAGTCACAGCCATCCCCATTTATGTGACATGGAAGGTTAAGTCTCTAGTTTATAAAGCTCCAAGAGTCCTTTGTTAGTAAAATATTTGCTTAAATATTGAACATTATTAGATACAAAAGAACAATCACTCCTTATATATGTAACAAATATAAAATCAATATTATTCATTAATTGATTTGCGAGAGAGAAAGCTCTAAATCTGTAAATTAAATAATAAAATAATAATAATAAATAACAGAAAACTGGCAAGGTAGAAAACTTGTAATAGCTATTGATTTTCCAGCAAAACATATGATTACGAGATTATTACCTACACTCTAAGAAAATGCCAAACGCCTTATCTAACAAAACCTTTCCCCAGTGAAAAAAATATGCTAATGGGAAGTAAATTTGCTACCAAAAGTAATTCCACTCTTATTAGGTAGAAGCTTCTTCCTGTAATACTTGGACTTGCGGGATAGATTAATCCTTTTCCTTTTCTTCTCAGGAATAAAATCAATTGAACATTCTGAAAATCCACGCCTCACAAACCTGTTAACACGTTAGGAATCCCATGTCTTTAGAAAAGCATTTTTGGAGTTAACAAACCCATATGCATCATCCAAGAAAATATACAGCTTGCAAGTACGTAACAATCCACTGAAAGCAAAACTCTGACGTTGATTCTAAATAAATATATTGACATATGCTTGATGTCCAAGGTACATACCAATCTGCTGTACGAGTTGTAAGCAAGAAAAGCGTTTCCAATCCAAGATATGATGCCTTCTTCTCTATATAATCTGTTACATTTGATCATAACATTTAACAGATACAGTCAAAACATGACATAAATACTATTATGAGCGAAAATATCCAAAGATTATAATCAAACGGCTACTCAAAAATGTGTTTTACCAAGCACAGTATAGACTTCGCAGTACACCCTGAAAGTAGTTTCTGGATGAAATCAGAAACAATTTTTCCTTCAAAATCATATGCCATGGTCTTATATACAATATTTACAAACAATTTCTGATCCAAGGAGAATTGTATGAGGAACTATTCAACAACTGAAGGTGTATACAAGAACCTACAAGCCTAGTAGAATTCACTACTTTTCAAAGCCAAAATAGGGGGAAAAAAAAACTAAAGGTAGAAGGAAGAACAGTGTGGCTTTATGCTTTTAGATTAGTAAGAAATAACAAGAAGATGAATGCGTTATGAATATGCGTTGACATTTGCTACTCTGACAAATGAACTTCCCAAAATTTATGGACTCTGAACAATGTTTTCAAAATTAAATTAGTGATTGAAATGACAAAGTGGGAAATTTAAGGTAACCCATGGTTTAATACGTGTATACATAAAGGTACTATGTAGCAACCTGTTAGAAAAATATAATTCACAGTAGTGCATAAATATATAAAAAAAAAGTGAGTTATGTTACTTAAATTAACCATGCACTATATGAAAGTATTATCAACTTCATATAAATTTATAATACTTTAATTTGATTAATTGATTGATTCAACGGTAAGTATGACTCCATGTTCAATTTGTTTTAACAGTTTAACTCATAAAACAACATAAAATATTACATATGCATCGAAAGTAAAAGCCAAACTTGGCGTAGTAGTTCGAGAGGTACTCAAAAAGTGTTGGTTTGAAGTAATACTACTTCCTCTCTAATAGTTTCAGGCTACCATCACAATAATATAGCCTTGGACAGGGCGAACCTGTTCAAGTTTAACCATGAACAGTTTGGACAGTTCAGTACCAATTCACGTGGTCAGCAGCTTGGTATCAGAAAGACAGTTTCAGGGACCCTAACCAACCACAGCTCCGAAGTTTGAATATTCATTTCCTGTCTTTGGGTTTCAGCACAATAATATTAACACAGGACTGATTGAACCTGTTAAACCATGTGCAATTGCATGGTCTTGACAGTTCAGTAGAGGCTGGTCTAGTGGCCTTTCTAGAATGTCAATTCAAAAGGTTTAATCAGACCAGTTTACATTTAACCTGGTCGAGTTGGTCAGTAAGGGAATCTGGTTTAAAACTATGGTGCTGAAATACGAGAGCAAAAGTAGTATACACTAGAAGTACAAAATCAGTCCCTCCTAGTTTAGTGAAACAATACGATCCTTTTTATGTATCAGAAAATAAAAAGACATTGAAATAGTCCTTAAATCCCTAATAATTTATACTATGTTGGGAACTTCTGTAGAACCACAGTAAATGAATGGAAAATTGAAATGGAAGGTTAAGACTTGAAGACACTACGGAACGAATTCATAAGAGAAGCAAAAGGGAGCTGTAGTCATAATTCAAAGTTTCAAACCTTTTTTATTAATGCTACCCTATGAAAAATACTAGATACAAGTCAGAACAAACAACAATAAATCCCCATGGAATTTCAATATATTACACAAACAGTGAATCATTAACTGGTTCTCTATCAATTAAGAACAAGACTGTCAATCCAGAGGCAATAATAACATATCATACCAAGTAATTTGTCTCCCTGTCCTTGGCCTCTACAATCAGGGGATACTGCAATTGCAGCAACCTCTCCACACTTCTCTTCAAAGTAAGGAAAAAGTGCAGCGCAGGCAATTATTTGACCTTCTCTTTCCACAACAATGAAGGAGCCTAATGATTGAAGCAGCTATAAACAGACAATGGTCAAATGCACAGGACTACTTAAGGAAATCCCCAGTAATGGTTATAATGTAGCCTCTACAATAGCTATGAAGAAGACATCAAGCAAAGTGAGCAAACCTCTTCATCAGTCCGCATAACTAATATGCCAGACTCCTGTAAAGGCTGCATAAGTTGTTTTATTCCAGAAATATCTGTTACTTGAGCCATCCGGGTGCCTTCATAAAGGTCACTGCAAAATTAATTGAAGGCAATTATCTATAACACCATCGGCAATCTGCCACATATAGTTTATGCTAGTAGGCAGTGGCAGCCATGGAAATCCCATGAACATCATTTTGGTACTAATTTAATTTTGGTGTTTGAAAATAAAGCAGGCAAAAATTTCTTTCAAGGGTGTGGCATATGGTCATGGAATGGTAGAATTTAACCAGTTTATTCTCTTTATAAGCAATATAGCCAGTTGTTGCAACTAAATCTTCTATCCTTAAGAGGTAAAACAGGAGAATGATCACAAATGGTCTATACATCCAAATCAAATATTTGCATCCTTCAATCTCAATAAAGAACCATGTAACAGTAACCATCAACTCATCATAGAGAACTACAAAAAAGTTTGAATTTCACTGGTATAACCAATGTGATGACTCAAGCAGGAAATCCACAGGGATGCAAACTAAAATTATGATTTATTAACATCAATAATTGAAAAAAAGCAAGAAACAGAACAGTTTAGTTGAACGAATGAGGATACAACTTGCCATATTACTGTTACTCTCACCAATTAGTTACCAAGTAATAGAGAAAATATTTCATAATAATAAGAAAAAAATTCCAGAGATATACAAAACTTGCCCCCACCTGGCCACCATTGTCCCCATCCCGTCTCTCTTGAACAATTCCAACAATAGAACTCCACTAATTGTGCCATCCAACAAATGAACTCTTTGAACACCTCCCTGGCAGACAGAAGAAGTTATATTAGCAACATATTAACTGGAATTTCAAGCATTGCCATCTTATTTGAAAAAGCAACTTCTCAAGGAATTTCAGTATAATAACGAATTGATACGAAAATAATTGGAAAAAAAGAAAAACAGGTAATTTCTAAAAAAGATTGTTATATTAAGGTCATTATATTTATAGAAATCAGTCACTTGACGAATCTTTAAAAACTATTTGGGTTTTCTAAAAATAATGAAACAAACCTGTCTGCCATAATTAAACAGAACACGAGGCAATGAAAATAAAAATTTCACACTTTCAGTGACTGAAGATACTAAAGCACATTGCAAACCTAAATAACCAATGGCATGAAGGAAAAGTTAAACCATCAACTTACTCTGCAAACGAAAGCTGCAGCAGCCAGCTCTGACAGGTAACCATTAGTTCGACTTAGTGACTCCTCACCTCCTATGGCAAAACCCTGCTCCCCAGACCAAAGGCCATTCCCATTGCCAAAACCAACACCATTATGAAAGGTTGGAATATCACATTCTGAAAATGGTTTTCCATTCTGCAGAGCCCCATTAAGTTTTTTATGAGAGTTGAAACTTTCTTCGGCAATAGCTTTCACATAGTTAGCAGCTGTTTCACTTTGTTCAACCCGTTTACGAATTAGCATGTCTGCCTCTTGAAGAGTCAAGAAACGAATAAGGTGTCCACTTTCATCCAGTATCGGACCATCTACAATGCATATAAGCTTGTCCGCTCCTATAGCCAGCGCACAAGCTGTTGCAACTTCATAGGTACTGTGGAAACAAATAATCAATATCCACTATTTAACCATTTCTTTTCACTCTGCTGGATCACATCCAACTACTATATAATTCGAAAGAAAAATAAATTGAACACATTGACACAGATGTAAATCTGATTCACATAAACAAAATAGTTATTTAAAAACCTGTATCACCATTTCCTCAGTATTTTGTTTTCACATTCCACAAGATGTCAAGTTCTTTAGTAAACTATTTTGCGTACTAAATAACTCTGTAAAACTTAAATGTACTTTTTATTGTTTTCCTAAGAAACCAACTTTTTACGATTATTTTATCACAATCGCCATGAAGCTGTTTCTTCCAATCTATCTCTAACTACAACCTTTAAAAGCTATCCTTGAAAGAAAAGTATTAATATTCTCCAAGGTATTGATTTAAGAAACATAATTGATGATAGATAGCAAGCTTCTCCAATGATTGGTTTTGGGGATGGTAAAATCAGCACAGCCGTACTCACTTGAGAGCAGAGGCTGAACCACAACGACAACCTTTGACCTAATCACAAGGTAACAACCTAATCATTGGTCCACATCTAACCTCCCAATTGAAAACATGAACGATAAATTATTGCGGCTTATAGCCAAATATTAATAGAGCATGAGCAAAAAATATATTAGATTAAAAATCAGAAACTACAAACATAGTATAACAGAATATATATGTCAGGAAGCAATCAAGAAGGACCAGGTTGAAAAAAGTAATTATCAGAGGTTCTAAAGCATACTTGCAATTTAATACTTGTCCAGAGCTGGAATAACCCAAGTTGCTTAAAATAACAATGCAGTCGCCATCAAGCCTCTCACGCATGCGAGAAATGTCTAATTTTTTAACCTCCCCAGTTGACCCAAAATCAACTCCTTTGACAACCCCTCTTCTCTGCCAAATAAGATGTTTAAAAAGACTTGCTCTAAAACAGTCAATGAAGCAGAAAACAGAAAAGAAAAGTGGGATAACATTGAAATCTCATTGTTTACTGCAACAACAGAACAAGGGAATTGAAAGAAACCATGTTCTTCAAATAGTATAAAGAAAATTGAATCACAGAATTCAAACCTTGGCTGCAAGAAAGTTTCCACTTGCAACACTGACACCAACTTCATGCAAACGGTTATTGTCACCATGTCGACGAATATTGCAAATGGAGGGTCCAGGAGAAAGCTTTGCTTCAATCATCAATCTTATTCTCCCAGCTGCTTCCATTGCAGCTGCTAGAGACTCATCATCACTTACCCTATATGGACCAACATACTTAGGTTCTCTCCCTACAAAACACCAACATCACTAATCAATGCTCATTCACACTAGCTAAAATTTCATTTCTCTCTTGTGGGATGGCAAGTATAAATCAACATAAGATCATAAAAAAAAGAGACTTTCACCACATTAAGAAAACTGGCCACTAGTACCCATTAATATTCAACCCATGATTTCGTTTCCCTGTGATGCAAGTATGACTCACCTCTCTCACGCAAAAGATTGTCAATTTGCACATGGGTCCCCGGAACGAGAACAAACCGGATTCCCAGGTGATGAAGAAAGGCTATATCCTGCACGCACATTACATAGTTAAGAATGAGACTAATCTAGAAATTTAAAAAACAAAAATAATTAATTCAACAGTTTTATATATAGTTAAGTTCTTGAAAGGAATTTTTCATCATCCTACCAAGGATTATTTGCCTAAGAGAAATTATCACACAGAAACTGATTAAGATCATAGACACGTTTTGATCCCAGACTATCTAATATTTCTCTCATATAATACCTGCGAGCATACATTCCAAAAAATAATTTGATACATTTATCTGTGTCTGAATGAGCCAGTAAAAAAAAAAAATAAAAAAAAAAACTGAAATATTTGGAGGTGCCTTGAGAATTGGATCCAAGTAAGGACTAGCGACAATTTCACCGGAAACGATGACAACGAAGGTGGCACCACGGTGGGCCCACAAGTACGGCCACGTCTCACGAAACCAACGCACGAATTGCTTATCGTCCATGGAGCTGCTGTAACCCTCCTCTTCCCCCACGCTTCCGATCAGTTCCTCGCTGAAGACGTTGCAGCGTTGGCATGTAGAGGTTGGGACTCCGGTCAAAGATAAGGGTTTGTTTGGCTTGGATTTTGGGGAGCGCGGGCGTAAATTGAGTTGCTGTGGGTGGAAACTAAATTTGTGGGATGAAAATTTGGGAAGGTTTTGAAGGGACGTGCGAGAGGTAGAAGACAAAGCCGCCATGGGACTCTTTGAATTGCAACACAACTGAAGGGAAGTCCCAAGGCTCTGTCTCATCAGTTATTAACTGTGTTAACTGTGTTGGATGGTTACTCAACACAGATTCTTAGTATCATCACAGTGACGCCTCTATTTATTTTATTGAACCTTAGTTCAGACAAATTTGATAATAATAATAATAATAATAATTGTTTGTCCTGAAACTGAAAGCATTTGTTGAACTATTAATGATGGAAGGTTGAAATATTATTTAGTTGTCTCATTATATCTAAAAACTACCTAAACCAGTCAGAATTCTAAAAAATATTTATTAAATAAAATTTAAATACTTGACATTATTAATTGAAAAATTAACTAATTTAATTATCTTTATTGATATATATATATATATATATATATTGATAAAACTTTATTTATAACTTACTAAAAAAATGTTCAGTGAATTTACATTAACAAATATATCGTAAAATCAACTCTCCACTGATATTGAAAATCTGCAACCGATAATTTTATTAAAAATCATTCATTGTATTTACAAAAGTTATTAGATCTTTAAAATTAATCTTGAAAAATAGCATTTTAAAAATGTTTTTAAAAATATTCAAAATTGTATGAGTTATATTTGAGTTTTTTTTAATTATAATCATATTTAACGATGAGATTTTGAAACGATTTGATATTAAAAATAAAAAAGTAATTAGCTTTTAATTGCATTAATGTAAACTTTTCAATCTCATGATGCACTAAAAGTTTAGTGCAGATATTTCATACAAATTATATGTTAATAATTTAATATTTTTAGGATGAAAATATTAACTTAGATACGAAAGAAAAGTTTATATTTTCTTTCTTATTTCTTCTCACCAAACAAAATATTTTATTTTAGTTTTTTATATATTTGAGTTCACTCATTTGTTTATTTCTATTGATTTTATTATTGACATGTTTCTTTTTTTTTTTTTAAAGGGATCCTTAGATGACAATTATTTCCTCCATACAATAGATTGAGGTGCACGCATGGAAACCTCTAAAGAAGACAATAACGGGAAGTCCTCAATATCAACTAACACTTCCAAAAAATATCTCCAGAAAATAAGGGATGTGACAGCACCAAAAGATTCCTTCAATTTCACCTTACAAACTTTAACAGATTCCAATACTGACAAATAAAAAAAATGTTTAAATTAAGAAAAAGAAAGTGAAAGTAAAACTAAATAAGTAGAAAAATTTGGATGCTGCATCAATATTCTTGCAATGTATGCATTCCCTGGCTTGTCTTTGTTATCAAAAGTCATGTTTAAAAAGTTCAACTTCATCTTAAAAAAAAAAGTTTTTGACTTTTTTATAGCAGAATGTCAAGTGCAAGTTATTAAATTTTATAATTTTTTCTATAACTTACTTATTTTGGTAATTTCTTCAACAAATTATAAATTTTCCAAAATATGAAGCATCTGCAAATTACATAACCTTGAAACCTGAAGGATTCATTGTTACTTGTACTATTCTCAAGTGATGCAAAAGTTGCAAGAATTTTTTGCTTAATTACTCAAACCAATAAGATCAGATACTGTCCATAAATTAACCAATAATCTTGTTAAATTTTTCAAAGTTCAAGGACTTTTTAAAACTTTCAAATTTTGGACTTTCTGAATCTTCAAATCAGTTTTCTTTTCCCAATCTACATGTGTTATTACAACTTTTTGTAAGTAATTTTCCTTTTTATATTAATTAAATTGAAAATATGTTACTCCAAAATAAATAAAAAATAACAGACAAAAATATTTTTTTAAATCATTAACAACTAAAAACAAATGGAAGTAATTTATAATAATTATTAAATCTTTTTACCAAAATCAATAAAATTATTTAATTTTTCGTGTTAGTATAATTTTAAGTAAGTTATATAATATATTTTTAAATTTTTTAATTGTAATGTACATTTATGAGACGTTATATTTCTATCTTTTCGTATTAATTAAATTAAACATATAATTAGAAAAAAATGTTCAATTGAAATTTAAAAAGTGACAAAAAGGATTTTTTTATTAAAAATCCAACATTCAAAAAGAAAACAAGGGAATAAATGTAATGAATGCATTTTTATAAAAAAAAAAGTTATATTTAAACGGATTTTGATATCAATTAATTTAGGATCTCTATGGTTAAGTTGATCTAAAATAAAAAGAAAATAAGACAAAAATTTTAAGATTTGAATTGAAGAAAAAATAAGTTTTAAGACTCAACCTTTCCATTTTTTTTTTTTTGAAGTAAATAAGAAAAGATGTTATAATTCATACTATTTTTTCTATATTCATTCCCATTCAGGTAAATTTATTGTTAGAGAGTCAATAGAAATAAACTTTTAAATAAATAAGGGGAAATCTAAAAAAAATAATAGCTAGTTAAGAAAAGTGGTTTTTGGAGTTCATCATTAGTATTTCTCTTGTTATCAATCAAAAGTGTATGTTTGCATGCAAACTAAAAGAAGTAATTGTTTTTTAAGAAGAGGTGGTAGATAATAGAAAGTGTTGTACCAAACATGGTTTTATTTTATAAATGATGAGATTGGAGGGATAAGAGGTACCTTGAGAATGGCACCTAAAGAAGGACTACCAACAATTTCTGCAGACAGAAAAACAACAAACACTCTCTTGGTATGCGCAGACATGTAAGGTTGAACTTGCCGGAGAACCTTCACCAACTCTTCATCTGATTCCCCTGCCACCACACGCTCAAACTCCCCACGTTTCGTCACCACCCTTAACTCTTTCTCTTTTCTCATCTTTAACAACCTCCACCCAGAAGCGGAACCAAGCCTTAGGCTTTGAACACAGTGGTGGGGCCACGTCAAAATCCAATTTTCCCCTCTGCTTTTCAGAGACAACGGTTGCTTCCAAAAACCACACGCACCCATTATGCCTTCTCTTCTTCTCCTTTCTTTCTCACCTGTTCAAAAGGTGCGAGAATTTCTGTTTCAGCAAAGAGGGCACATTTCTGAGAGATTGTCACAACAAAATGAAATAATAGCTTTGATGAAGCGAGGGCAAAAAAAGAAGCTATTGATGTGTTTTTTACTCTGTTTGGGACTCAATATCAGCCTTGAACGCTGGTTTGTTTGCAGGGAGCATCCCAAATTCCCAATTCCCAAACTATCTTTCTTCTCTGACAGATTTTCTACACAGGTACCACGAGCAAATGACAAGAAACGCTACCATGTTTTCTACAAATATACTAGCACCTGTTTTTTTGGTAAGAAAAATATTCATCAGATCAAAACATCACATCCTTTTTTGTTATTTTACTCATCAAATCCTTATACATCCAGGATTCAAATTAAATTCAAATTTATATTATCTAAAAAATCATTTAAAATTTCGTTGAATTAAATCTAAATAATTCAAGAGCAATTTAAATCTATACTTTCTAAAAAAAATACTTGTGATGCTTAATATCATTTTTTAAGATTTATTTTTTTCAAAAGTAATTTTAAATTTAAAATAATTTAAAATCAAAAGTAACAAATAAATATAGAAGATATTATGCGTAAATATGTGAATAAAAAGCCCAATGAACCTCCATCTTTATTCCACATATTAATAAAGAATACGATATGATAAAAAATAATATTTAACAGAAAACATTTGTATATAGAACGGTAAATAAATATCATTTATTTAAATAATAATTAACAAAAATATAAAATATGGTTTTGTGGAATATATTTTCTGTTTATATTTCACGTAATTCAATTTCATCATTATTAGATATAAGAAAAAAACTAGATATCATTCAAAATATATGTAGCATTAAAATATTGTACTTAAATTTTATTTAATGTACAATATTAGGCTTTGGTTTAGTGAAAAATAAAAAGGATATATTCTTATTTTATATTTTATCTTTTTAACTCTTATATAGCATTTTCTTTAAAACAGAAAATTTTACATACAGATCTCTAAACAAAGTCAATTAAAAATGTTTTAATATTTAGCATACAATTTTTACTTTTCTATTTATTTATATATCAGTCCTAAAATATATTTACCTTTCAATACTAAACTATTATTATTATACAATTTGTTTTTATTCGAAAGTGACATGCATTGGCATTAAAGACATGTCTCAAATATTATATGAATCTAACTCTATATAATATATATATATATATATATATATATATATATATATATATATATATATGTGTGTGTGTGTGTGTGTGTAATATTCCAACATATTTCGATCTAAAAGGTATTCTTAGAAAATATATATTATATTAAATTAAATTATTTTGGTTTCTAAATATTTTTTTTTTAATTATCAAGATCAAAATCAGTATTAAACCATTTATAAACATCTTAAACTATTTCTTTTCTAAAATAGGATAGGAGTTCACCAATTTTAGATTTTGGATCTATTAAATTCAAATATGATTTATTTTTATTAAATATAGATTTTGATTTAATTTGATTGGATTTTTTAAATCAAATCCATGCACAGTGTGATCTTTTCATCTTAACACTTGAATTATTTACTAAGAAGTATAACTGTAATAGTCTTAAAGAGGTATTTTCTTATTGAAAAATGATGACACATTTTTTTAAAAAAGAATTCTAGTGAGTTGTGTATAGAATTTAATATATATATATATATATATATATATATATATATATATATATGTATGTATGTATGTATGTATATGAATTTGAGAACAATTTAATAATAAAATTTAACGTATTTCAATTATATGTTGATAAGCACCTTGATTATTAATAAGATTGTTAACTAATAATAAAAGAATAAAATCGATATGAGTTGATCATCATCAAAACTTCTACAGATAAAAAGTTATTAAGTAAAAGTTGATAACAATTCTAATGTAATTGATTCTTGAAAAGCTGATTCTTACAATATGTTTTTAATAGAATTGATTATTGAAGAGATGTATACTGGTTGAATAAGGTAATTGTGGTTTTGATTATTAAAAATAATTCTTTTTTTTTTATATAAAACTGGTGAAAATCAATAAATTGGAATTGAAATATTATTTTGGTAAATTATGAAAAAAAATTGTTTTACATAATTTAATAGATATTAATAGATGACAATTAGTTTAACAAATTTCATCCAAATAAAATACAATTCTAAAAGGATCTAAACTTTTTTAACAAATTTATACTCCAAAAAAAAATAGTTAATTTAAGTAATTAATTTATTTTGAAGGAGCTTAAATTCACTTAGTGAAATAACTCTTATCCAAATATAAGTTCAGTAATACAATGTTGTATTATTATAATGAATATATATGTAGGTATAAGATATTATTGTATTTATGATATTTGGTGCCGTTACTAAGTTTTAAGACTTGATAAAATATCTAATTTCTAATAATGATACATGTATCATGTAGTAAGAATTTATAACGTTTTTTGAATTAAGTTGAGAACAAGAGTTATCAATATTAAACAAAGATTAACAGAATTATCTTTTAGATTTTGTAACACTCCAAAAATTATCTATATCATTTAATCTATCCAAATCAGTGGTTAAAACATAATGCACTATAGATTTATATATATCAATCATACTCTAATATTGTACTTTAAAAGATTTTTCTCTTCAAAGAGAATTAAAATATAACTAATTATATTTACGCATATATACATATAAATAAAATAAAAGTTTTTCAGAAAGCTTTTTCACATCATCATCTGCAACATTACCTGTTCTCGTGTATAACACAACCATCGTAGTAGAAACAAGCACATCACACAAACAAGAAAGGGTAAGCTAATAATTCAAAATGTCTCCATTAACTCAAATAATCACAAGTATACATCATTTAACACATAACAATCAATTGACAACATCTATCATCCAACTCAAGACATCATATAATATAGACAGACTCAATCTACTTCTAGAAGACTCGTGCATTGAATAGACTCGAGATTTGCACCTGTCATACTACTCTCAATTTGTGTATCTCATCTCATTACCATTAATCTCATATGACAGGGTTAATCTATATGACTGTCCTGACCAGCCCTCTTTCAAGCTGCAGTTTCAGTCGTATGAACCTCTTTCGACTCTCACCACCTAGTAATATTCATCTATTTGATTCATATTACTAGTAGAGTCAGGATATCAATCCTTATACTAGATCCTTAGACAATGCACATCCTATTTCTCAGCACAAATGTTTTCTTTCCTGAAAACATTATGTCTATGCATCAAATACAATTCATATCATACATCATCAGTTTTCATTCATCTATTCATTCATTTTCCATTTCAATTACCATAATGTCTAGAAAACTTCACCCTTTTATATAAGTGCACAAGCACAATATCAGATACAATTCTTCAATCAATCATGCATAAATGTATCCACAGGTCATAACTATCAAAGTCTTATCACAAGTCATATACAATCCATTAAACAACAATCAAAAGTTCTCACATATTACTTACTTTCGAACATCATTACTCAAATCAGGTCAATTAATCACATCAAATCAAGATAAACAATCAAACATATTTAGTGCTCAAAGACTAGTCAGACCTATAAGAAAGACTTGAGCACTGATAATCACATATTCAAGTCTTTTATCCTAAAATTCTATTTGAAAGTAACTAATTAATATGAGACAAGTTACTAACTTCCCTTACCTGATGAAGATCTCTACACCACTTCCTCCAATACCCGATAGAGATACTAATCCAAAAATCTGGGGATCTAGAACAAGTTATCAGAACAAAACCAAATTTCAGTATTATCTTAATTAAGTTGAGAGAAATATTTTTCTCAGTTGTCCCTACTAAGATTGTTAGTATTCTCACAATACTTAAGGATTTGATGAAGCCATGCAAGACATGACCAGCAAGCCAAAGCAAGCAAGTGGAAATCTGTTCTAGGCTGTGTCTCAGTGTGAGTGAGTATGATTGGTCGTGAAAGAGAACCTATGCACATCTAAGGAGAAATTCATTAGCACATGGGTTAAATGATTTAAATCAAATCATAAAAAGGTTTTAACTTCAGTTAAAAACAGTTTTGGAAAATAAGATAGTTAAAACAGTTTTGGAAAATAAGGTACTGAACTATTATGAACTGATTTCAAGTTAAGCCGAATCAATTTATTCGTG
>Ga0209700_100543_pt1 | contig 71959 bp, 34 predicted proteins | sample SiratroredBW_FD_187528 | JGI IMG/M metagenome (GOLD analysis project Ga0209700, IMG submission 187528) | Root nodule microbial communities of legume samples collected from California, USA - Siratro red BW (SPAdes) (version 2) | ecosystem: Host-associated > Plants > Roots > Nodule | place: USA... | reverse complement strand
CCCCCCACGCATTTTTACTTACACTTTTTTCTCTCTCCACTGCATGCACGTTCTCCTGCACTGTTCTGACATTTTTTTTCCTGCGTTTCGAGCTCCATTGATTCTCCATTCAGCTCCATTTCACTCTTGGTCCTTCGTTTATGTTGAGAGCTTCTTTTGAATGGTTCCATTTTCGTTTCAAGCTCCATTCGAGGTACTTTCGTTTGAATTTTAGTTGTTCCTTTCTCTTCCATTTTCATTTGCTTTCACTGATTGTGGTATTTTATTGACTATTTGTTTACGTTTTGTGGTTTTGGTAGTGTTCGTTTGTCCCCATTTGTGTTCGTTAGTCTTCTTGGTGTTTGACGTCACCACTGCTCTACAAAAGGTATGTTTTTATCATATTTGAAATGGAAGAACAATATGATTTGAATGGTTATCTGTATGATTAAAATGCTTGTTTGGATTTGAATGCTTTTTCTGTATGTTTGATATACATATTGCGTGTATGGTACTGAGTCCGGGAATGTTCGATCCCTGACAATTTTTGTATTTTATTTTAGCATTGTTGTATGATTGGAATGCTTGTAAAATTGGAATGCTTAAATGGTCTTTGTGTATAGTTTAATATATAAGAAACGTGTTTGAGTACTGAGTCCGGGGATGTTCAATCCCCGACAATTTCTATTTAATCTTGCTCATTGAGTAATGTGTCTGAAAATCTTTCAGTACTCGTAGTGATGGATTGAAGTTGGATAAATGCAAGTCGAATGAGTGATGTGTATGAGAAAGGTGTTGAAGATTTTTTAGAATTTGCTAAACGGAATAGAGTAACAATAAATGGAAGATATTATTGTCCGTGTGTGAATTGTGTGAATGGAAAAAGACTACATATTGAGTTTATACGAAAGCATATAATTTGTGATGGTTTGTTGAAGAACTATATAACGTGGACTTGACATGGTGAAGTTCTAGACTTACCATATGCATCTGAGTAAGATCAGTGTGAACATTCTTATCTATATTTCAAAGATTGCATGGATGACATGATTTGTGATATTGGAGGAGAGAGTGTCCACGAAGCCCATGCGTTTGATTGTTTGAAAGATGATTCAGTAACAGAATTGTATCGCAGTTGTTCAAGTTTTTTATGTTTGTCAGTAGTATTACGGTTATTTAATATGAAGGCAAGAAATGGGTGGACTGATAGAAGCTTTACTGAATTACTTGAACTTTTGCATGAAATACTTCCTCCTGGCAATACATTATCGACCAGTCACTGTGAGGCTAAGATAATATTCTGTCCAATGGGTTTGGAGTACAGAATAATTCATGCTTGTCCAAATGATTGTATACTGTATAGAAAAGAATTCAAAGGATTGCATAAGTGTCCCAAATGCAGGGTATCAAGATACAAAGTAAAGGATGATGACGGGGATGAAGATGGCATGAAAAATGGTCCTCCTGCCAAGGTATTGTGGTATCTTTCAATTATACCACGTTTAAGATGTTTTTTGTCAATGTTAACGATGCAAAGAACTTGACATGGCATGCAAGTGGAAGAAAATGTTATTGGTTGTTAGAACATGTTGCCGATTCACCACAATGAAAGAAAATCGACTCTTTGTATCCTGAGTTTGGAAGTGATCTAAGAAATCTCAAACTTGGTTTAGCAACTGATGGAATGAATCCATACGGTGACTTAAGTAGCAAACATAGTTCATGGCCTGTTTTGCTAATTATTTACAATTTATCGTATTGGTTGTACATGAAGAGAAAATATATGATGTTGTTTATGATGATATTTGGACCAAGGAAACCGGAAAATGAGATAGATGTTTATTTAAGTCCTTTGATAGAGGACTTGAGATTGTTATGGAATGATGGCGTTGAGGTTTCTGATGCATATGAAAAGGTCAATTTCAATTTGAGACCATTGTTATTTTGCACGATTAATGATTTTCCAGCATATGGTAATCTGAGTGGTTATAATGTCAAAGGACATCGTGCTTGCCCGATATATGAAGAGAACACAAGTTACCATCAGTTAAAATATGAGAGGAAGACATGTTACATTGGCCATCAAAAGTTCTTGAAACGTAATCACCCTTATCGGAGGTTGAAAAAAAAAACTTTTAATGGTTGCTAGGAAGATAAAACTGCACCTCCACCCTTAATTGGTGACGAAGTGTATAATCGAGTGAGCCACGTTGAAGTCACTTCTGGGAAAACTATCAAGCATAGTGGTGTGAAAAACATATGAAAGAAGAAATCAATATTCTTTGAACTTCCATATTGGTCGAAGTTAGATGTTAGACATTGTATAGATGTAATGCATGTGAAAAAAAATGTTTGTGATAGTATAATTGGGACATTGCTAAATATTAAAGGAAAGACAAAGGATGAAATTAATGCTCGTAAGGATCTGGTTGAGAGGGGTGTTCGGTTTTAGTTACAGCCCCAACCTCATGGTAAACGAACGTACTTGCCACCAGCATGTCATACTTTGTCAAAATTTGAAAAGATTAGTTTATGTGGGTGTTTGCGAGGAGTTAAAGTACCACAAGGATACTCTTCAAATATCAAAAGCCTCGTCTCAGTAGAAGATTTGAAACTTATTGGCTTAAAATCTCATGATTGTCATGTTCTTGTGCAAGACCTTCTCCCAGTGGCTATTTGTGGAATTCTACAAAAAAGTGTTAGACAAGTCATCACTCGTCTTTGCCTATTCTTCAATGCTATTTGTAGAAAAGTAACTGATCCTACTAGGTTGGATGAGTTAGAAAATGAAGCTATCATTATCTTGTGACAACTAGAGATATATTTTCCTCTTTCATTTTTTGATATCATGGTCCATTTAATTGTTCATCTGGTGAGAGAAATTAGAATATGTCGTCCTGTGTTTTTATGATGGATGTACCCAATTGAGAGATGCATGAAGATATTCAAAGGGTATGTGAAGAATCTATATCGACCAGAAGCATCTATTGTTGAGAGATATATTACAAAGGAAGCAATTGAGTTTTGTACCACGTATATGTTAGAAGTATATGCTATAGGAATATCGAGGTCGAGGTATGAAGGAAGGAAAGAAGGCAAAGACACACGAGGTGTGGGGATAGTTTGAAAATATCAACAACAGGTACTCCAAGCACACTTGTATATTTTGAACAATACTGATTATGCTCTTCCTTATATAGATGAACACAAAATGTTGTTGAAGACAATGAACCCATATGCAAATGAGAAGTGGTTATTGAATGCACATAACAAGACGTTTTTGAAATGGTTTAAACAAAAAATTCTTCAAAACGATTGTGATGTTGATGATTTGAAATGGTTAGCACGAGGACCTAACTTTGATGTCATAACTTGGTCTGGGTATGATATTAACAAGTTCTCTTTTTACACAAACATTGAGGATCAGAGAAGTACAATGCAAAATAGTGGTGTCACCCTTGAGGCAAAGTCAATGCACTTTGCTAGTTCAAAAGACAACAATCCTGTGATGGCTACAATAAGTTACTTTGGAGTAATTGAAGAAATTTGGGAAGTTGACTATGTCAAATTTAGAGTTCCAGTAGTGTAAATGGGTTGATAGTAACACAGGAGTGCATGTTGATGATTTGGGTTTCGCCTTGATTGATCTTGCAAAGATAGGTTCTAAGGAAGATCCTTTCATCATGACTTACCAGGCAAAACAAGTTTTTTATGTCAAAGATCCTTCTAATGAAAGGTGGTCAATTGTTATAAAAGGGAGAACTGAATATGATATTGATAACCATGACGACTCAATAGTCCAACATGCTGACAACTCATTTTCAAGACACTTACCTCCTATCAATGAGGAAAATGATGTTCATGAAATACATGCTACATGGAGTGATCAAAATGAAGGAATATGGGAAAACATTGTAACATTGCCAGAATAAAATAAAGTAATGTTTAATTATTTGTTGTTTTTATTTTGAACATTGATTATACTCAATTTTAGCATTTAATGTTAAGCTTATGTTTTAATCTTATGTTTAAGCTTATGTTTTAATCTTATGTTTGTGTTCTTTTTAGGTCATGGCTGATTCACAGAAAAAGAGTAGAGAACCTACACGGCTGAGAGGTGTTACTACTAGTCAACTTGGTGGTTCCAAGGTCGTAGTAGACATAGACCCTCCAACTTGTAGGGCTTCAGGCCTTAATCGTGCCCAGTTTGCCAACTATTTGGGTGTTTTAGCACGTACATAGGTGTCTATTTTGCTTCCAACTTGGGATCATGTGACTGAAGCTGAAAAAAATATAATTTGGCAGGATCATACTGTAAGTCATTCATTTTAAGCTTATTGTAAGTCATTAATGATGATAATTATATGTTATACGTTTAATGACTTGTTTATTTTATTTTGCAGACAAACTTTGAGTTTGAAACATCTCCATTAATAAGAAAGAAAATTATGTCATCTATTGCTATTAAATGGAGAAATTTCAAGACAAACTTGACCAGTTGGTACATCTTTGGTCACCACAAGGGAAAGTCCCCTTGTGAGAAGTATTCTATCGATGAAGAGACTTGGACACAATTTGTCCAATCTAGAGAGGATCTCTCTTGGCAGGTTTGTTTTATCCATCATAATTTCGTTAAAAAATATGATTTGGCAACAAAGTTTTTTATTTATTGTGTAGAAGAAGAGGAAGAAAGCACAAGACATTCAGCACAGGAATGTCACCCCCTACTGGTTGTCTCAGGGGGGGTATGATTTATTAGAAAAGAATATAATGGACAAGAAATTAAAAGGATTAAAAGAAGCATCATCTTCAAATGATGTCATTTCTCCTCCATCCCATCTTAGTCGACATGAGAAATGGAAGTTGGGTAGGACTAAACCTGGAGGGCAGATGACATCACCACAGGCACTTGAGATTGCCCAGCACATTATAAGTTAATAACAATTTACTCATCATATCTAATGTCTTATTATTATACAATGTTGACATATTGTATTAATTTTTATAGTATTCTCTGGTGGAGCAGAGCTCCCAGGACAGTTTTGTCATTCAAGGAAGATAAGATAAATTGAATACTACTCTGGGCACCGAGAAACACCCCGGTCGTGTACGGACTGCTGGATATGGTGTGGGGGTGAGACAATATTTCGATTCTGCTTCACCTTCTAGCTCATCTCATAATTCAGATATAATAGATCAAATATCTCAACTTAAAGAAGAATTGACGTCTCAAATAGGAGAAAAATTGACGTCTCAAATAGAGCAAAAAGTACGAGATAAATTAAAAGATGAGTTGAGACATGAATTAATAAGAGAATTTGATGAGAAGTGCGAATCTATGGGCATATCACGACAGCACACTCCTCTGCAGGAAGGTGTAGTACTACCTACATGTGGGAGAGCTAGCACAAAGGGGAGTTGTGCTGCTGAAGATGAGGAGAAAGACACCAACACTAATACCTCTTATCGGTGTAAATTATATGTTGGAGATCCTCCTCGATTGGTGGCGATTGGGAGAGTGTTTACCGGATCTTCGATGCTCTATACAGTTCCACTTGGAGATGATTTTTGTCAGGTAGTTGTCAAAGAAGTTAGATAGGCAGACGTCGAGGTGCCTGTGCCCAAATCAGAGGTTACACTTGTGGAAGAGGCACTTGGTACATTTATTGTGTGGCCTACACATCTCCTGCAGGCCATTTCTAAAAGGACTCAGGTATTGTGATTCGCCTTAATCTTATTTAAATTCACAATTAATGTTATTTGAATTGATACATTTTGTTTATGTGTTACAAGACCGTGGGAGTAAAGAGAAATCACCAGCTGATGATTTAAGTCCTAGGTCTCCACCACTTGAGTCAAAAGTGAATCTACTTCAGGAGTTGACTCGTATTTTACATGAGTTATTTAATAATCCTGTTCAAATTCCTTGGGATGCATCCATCTTTGGGGTGGATGGGTCCCATTATATATATCTATGCAAGACATCTTGGAACTCGTTCAGGGTACCCAGATGTTAAACATTAATATAATTCAGTTATGGATTATGTAAGTATACCTTTTTACATGTTATAAAATTCGACTTATTTCATAACTATTGACATTGATTTTAACAATGCAGGTACATAAATAATTTAGTTTATAGCACAAGGAATCCTGATATTTATGAATTCCTTGAGCCGCAAAGTTTACAGAGGTCTGAAAATAAAAAGATTGACACTCAGACCTATATTCAAAGATGGATTTCAGAATCTAGAAAGAGAATTTGCTTTGTCCCTATTATCCATGAGTAAGTTTCAAATCTTTATATTTTGATCTTAAGTAATGTTGAGAATATTATATTAATAGATTTGTTATTTTAGGTCCAATTGGAAGCTCATGCTTGTGTGTCCCGCAGACAACACAATTGTTTGGTTTATTAAAATTAGCATTTAAGTATTTGATGATTCAACTTTAATGAAAGTGTAATAAGCAACAAGGAGGCTGAGAATGTGGATATTACATCATGCACTAGATGATAACCATAGCCCGAGTTGGTATCACCGATTCTTGGGAGTAGGGAAGAACATGTCTTAAGTTTGTAAATATGTCAGATGTTTGTCAAGTTTGAAGTTTGAAGTTTAAAGTTTGTACATTTATTTCAGGTTTTTCAATACACAAAGCCATTGGATAAGCAAACAATACAAGATCTTCAAAAAGAATGGGCAAAGTATTTTCTCCAAATTAGAAGTAGTTCTTAGTGTATATTAGAAGTGTGTATATATATATATATATATATATATATATATATATATATATATATATATATATATATATATATATATATATATATTAACATCGTATTTATCTACATTAGTATATATATTTAACTACGAACTGCAATTGCCTAAGATTTTGAATATTAAAATGTATTCTAGTTGGTTTCTGAAACTAATGCAGGGTGGCTAGTAGCTAATTCAATTTGTATATTAAAAAAAAACACATACACAACGTTAGTTATGACAAAAACTATCATTGTAATGGGTTCACCACGTCAGTTATGGTCAAAACCGACGTGGTGTTGCATCTGAAAAAATTAGTAAAACACACACCACGTCGGTTCTAATGAAGGAACCAATGTGGACTGCCTATTCACTACGTCGGTTTTGGCACCAACCGACATGGTGATCATTTTCACTATTATAGTTTTAGATAAGCACCAGGTCGGTCACATGGTCCAAACCGACGTGGTGTTGCAACTTTAGCATCACCATAAACTATTTTTGATATGTGTCTTTAATGCCGATGTCTGGTTTAAACCGACGTGGTAGTTAACTATATAACTTCATTTATTTAATCAACGTTATGTTTGAAAACATTTAACGTCATCTTGGTTAATGTCAGTTCGGGAACCGACATTAAAAAACTTCCAAAACCGATTTTGAAGATATTTTTTCTACTAGTGTTTGCAATAAAGACATGAGGGAATTATTGGATGTAATTAATAAACAATTTTACTTAATGATTTTTAGTACTTTTTTACAATTATTAACTTATCCTAAATTGCCATCTCATTTAAAATCATGATCTTTTATGATAATTATACTTAAATTATTATCTCGTTAGTTAATAAAATAAAAATATTTACAATACTTTAATTGGGATAAATTGATAGTGGGAATTTTTTTTAATGTCAATTAATTTTGGAATTTCCTATCCTTGATTGTGGTTATGGCTAGTCCTAGCTGCTGATCGAAAAAAGAAATGGTTAGTCCTACCTGATAGTGTATTTTTTTAATAATAATAATAACAATGTATAAAACTCAAACTTACATTATAAGAATTTGATTAGAGTAAATTAATAATATAAAGATTTTTTTTTCACTCATTACCAGTTCTAAAGATTTTCATATTATTAATGAGGACATTTATGATAATTATTTTAGACGCTTAAATTACAAATATCTTAGTAACTGATAATGTGAAATTTTTACCCTATTTTTTTCACGCGTATAATAACAATCTAATTGAAATACTTCTTACAGTATTTTTTTACAGTATCAGTCAATCCTAAACGGCTATATCATTAAAGATCTTTGATATCTATGATAAAACATCATAAGCTAAAATACAATTTTATTATTTAATAAATTAAAAGGGTTTACAAATTGTATTCAAATATTTCGCTTTTCATTCAAATGGTCATTTGACTTCCTTAATTAGTCTTTTTAATAATCTGTTTTTTGTTTATAGTTTAAAGCACAATGATATTATGAGTGAGATTTACAAATGAGTACCTATATTCACCATTTTAAATACGTAACACTTAAAAGCAATATTAAATATGTTTTAAAATTTTTGTATACATATATTTTATTTTATTTTCTTAACAATATGTATTTGAACTAATGATTCAAATGATATTAATTAAAATGAACTTGCAAACATTATCATTAAATCTTAATTTGACTTCATTTGTACTAATCATTTAAAATTAGTATTTAAAAAAATTTGGAATGCATTCTGAATACAAAAAATAAAATAAAATACCCTGTCAAAAAAGTTACTTTAAAAATCACAAACTTAGCATACATATTAGTTTATGATTAAATATAAAATATGAAAAATTAAATTATCAGCATATGTATTATTTATTCAATTTAAAATATTTTAAATAAAGTTATGGACTAAAATTTAAATGTCGACCATGTATCTCAATCAGCTTCTTATAACATTTATCTTTCGTAGTTACAAACATATTCAAGCGCAAATATAATTTAATTTTGACAAAAAAAAAACATAATATTTAAGGAATTTTGTTCAGTTCATGATTTCATGGTATATGTCATATTTTTATGTTTATTTTTTAAAGTAAAAAAAAATCATTTAATTTAAAATATAGTATTGCAATTCTATGTATGAAGTATTTTAAGGAAATTATATAAAATTGTCACAGTTATAAAACACATAGGATCCTCTTATGTTATCTTGATTTTACACCAAAAATGAAAAAAGAAAAAAACACCTAAGATAGCCAAGACATACAGAGGATTTAGGTAGTATTTGGTTTGACTGATTTGAGGGGATTTACTGTTCATGAAGATGGATTTGAATGGATGAAGATTGTTTGGTTGACCTGATTTGGGAGGATGGCTCAGGAGAGATTTGCAGGATTAGATCTTTGCTCATCTGAAGAGATTTGAAGGGATGAAATTGGAAATTACGAAATAGGCCTTGTAAATGAAGTGGAAATTAATTATTAGCATTAATGTATGTTTATTGTAACAATATATATATTATATATGAAAAATAAACTGATTTATACCTAATTTATCAAATAATTGATTTCAATAATTATATATATATATATATATATATATATATATTCATAATATTTTCCTTTCCTTTTTTTCAAGACAGATATAATATAATCTCCATTCTATGTATCCATACTCAATATAAGCTATCCATTCATAATTATATTATTGACTTAAAATAATTAAATCAATAAAAATTATTTACTTTATAAAAGAAATAATAAAAGTATATTATACATGTTATATTGTTTTTTATTTATTATTTTTCTTTAATTTTTTATCGATGAAAATATGTTTACTTAATGTTTAATTGAAGTAAATCAGAAAAAAAAAATATTTTTATCTCCTTATTTGATTCAATATTTATGATGAAATTGAGGGAAGAAAATGTTATTTAAAATATTTTTTATTCATCTTAAAAACAGTTTAATTTTCTTTTAAATATAAAATTATTAAAACACAAAAGTAAGGATGTTTACAGGTTGGATTAGATAAAATCATTATCAACCTACTAAAAATCTAGTTAGTTGATTCAATTTCTATATTTTTTATATTAAAATCAATTTAATTTAATTCATTTTTATTTTTTACCATCTTATTTCACAATGGTTAATTAGTAATTTCAGAAATATATCAATTAAAAAAATAAAAATAAATCTTTAACATCTATCAAATCAATCCCAAACTTTCATAATCAATCCTCTCAAATCCCTTCAAATCTTACCATCCATCCATTAATCCAAACAACACTTATAATCCACTCAAATCCTTCAAATCCATCTTCTCAAATCCACTCTTCCAACCTTCAAATCCATCTTCTCAAATCCACTCTTCCAACCAAACAAAATCTTAGTGAGAGATTAATAATTTTTTCTTCCTGCAACCTCCTTTATTACTAACTGTACCCCATACAAATAGAAACAAATAAAAATACTCTCCCTCACTACACCATGACATTGTTACTACTGTGCCATCACCACGGCAGCTTCATTTTCCACAATACCCTTTAAGAGGAAGAAGAAGAGAGATTTCATTTTGAGAAAAAAAAAAGTTAGTTCTAGAAAACTTGTTTAATAAGTTATCAAGTTCATTTCGGATTTGCATTTTATGTGGTTGGTTGTTCCAAAAGGCTTTTTTTAGAAGATATCATGAATGCTTCAAAAAGTTTATTTTAAAAATTCTATTCTAAAAAACTTATTTTAAAATGTATTTCATATATCTCAAAAATATATGTTCTGAAAAATTTATTCCAAAAAAGTTATTTTAGAAATTCTGAAAATTTCAGAAAACTTGTTCCAGAATATTTCTGGAATAGATAATCCAAGAAATCACTTTTACAAGGAATTGTTTTGAAAATTATGAGGGTGCTGATAAATAATTATGGGGTGTAAGAAGAAGAAAAGCCCATATTAATTGGTAGAAAGAATTTAAATCCGTTATTTAATGCGTAACTTAAGTGGAAATCAATTTTTGTTGAGTCGTGGACATATGATGGGCAATTACTCTTTACAATTCCAGAACTTCTTTCTACACCCAGTATTGTTCTTCGTGATTTATGTGTATGAACTTTTCTTACCTCAATTTTTCTCGCTTCTTCGTTGGTTTTGCTGCTACTTTGGATATCAAGATTTTAACAATGGAATTAGTTGAAAATCTAAACTTTATAGATTTTCACGGCAGGTAATTTACTAAGTATCAGAATATTTATTTGTGTGATTTTCAGGCATTTGAGATTCATTCTCATTTATATGTTTTTTTTTATGATGCAATTCAGAAAATTTTCAAATTAAATAATCAGTAAACAAATTTATTCAGTATTTAACACAAGTTTATCCAAGATTCATGAATTCTACATTGGCCTATTGAATGTTAGTCCCTCACTTTGAAAGATTAGTTAATCAAATAAATATTCTCCGAGATTTAATTTGACGGAAAATTAATTGATTAATAACTTTACTTGTGGATCAAACATTTTCTTCTTTGGAGCATGGTATCTCAGTTGGACCAAGATTAGGAAGTGGAAATCTTACGGAATTTGACTAAGGTTAAACTCCTTTTTCCCCCTTCTTTACCTTTAGCAAACTAAACTAATTTTTTCAGTTTGCACTTAAATGAAGTAAGGGGGTGTTTATGCCCTACCCTCCTCCTTCATTCTTCACCATAATCTTCTTACTCCCTTTTTCTACTTTTTCTCACAATATTGAAAGTTTGAGAGGAAGATAGCGTTTTCATTGAAATAATTGGGTGAAAATAGTTTTATAAATTTAATTTTAACTTAAAAAATACGATTTGTGAATTATTTTTAATTACAATAACAATCTTTATAACTTTTTTTTTATTTAAATGATGTCCAAAACAATAAATTTATTATAATTCATTATTAAAAGCAATAAGTCCAACCTTTATAATTATTAAAACTTTATTTTCATAATTAAAAATATATAAGTAAAATTAACACGCTTTCTTATTAGTTTTCATAAATTGAAAGCAAAAATATTAATACTCGCCATAATATTAAAATTATGAACTTTACTTTAACTAATAACTATTAAGATTTAACTAATAAATATTAAGATAATTAAAATCGAAATTTTATTTGTAAAATGATAAGATCTTAGATTTTATATATTATTTACAATTCAAATCATATACATTATCTTACCATAATAAGATTGTTGAATAGTTGAATAAAATCGTTGTAACATCACCATAGTTGTAAAATCATTGTAATAAAATCGATATAATAAGAACTTTACTTTAACTAAATAACTATTAAGATTTAATTAACAACTATTATTACTAGAAAATTATTGAATGGTGACTGAAATTATTACTACTAGAAAATTGTTAAATAGTGACTGAAATTAGTGACTGAAAAAATTAGTCATTATCAATGATTGAATTAGTGATCGAAAAATTCGATCACACATAGTGATCGAAAAATTCAGTTACAAATTTGATCACTGATTCGGTCACACATTCGGTCATAAACCTAAAATATCAAACATGTAAATGAATAAATAATATAAAAATTGAAGTTTAAATATAAAAAATACATATTAATATGAGGAAAAAAAATGAGTTTAGAAAGTATTTAACTTATTAAGAAAAAATAATACATATGGAACCTCAAGTTTACATATTTCCTATAATATGGATAATCATCAGATTGTGGTTGCTCTGGATTTTCCTTCTAATCATTTTGTTGTTGATGGCATTGTTATTGGGAGTGTTATTGTTCTTGGAAGATTTGTGGATCATGTTGGTCTTGGTTGAATTGTTTTTGTTGTTATTGTGGAAGAGACCAAGCTTCAAGAGGGAAGAGTTGCATAACTAGTGATTGAAGGGCTTGAAACTAACAATTCAATCGATCATTTACCTTAACACGTGCTGAAAGGTGTTGCCTAAGGTTGTTAAGGCTCTCAAAATTGCAAGAGGAGGTGGATGGTAGGTACTTCAGACTATCATTTCCACCTATATAATTTGCAGTAATTTTTTCAACACCATAAAATTTTCCTTTCATTTTTCCACCGACCACCTCAATCCAACACCGAGTACTAATGATCTCGACCTGTGGAGGATCAAGAGCACTAACCTCTTCTAATTCATCATATCATGATGCAACCTCAGATCTAGCTTGTGAAAGTCTTGTCTCAAATTCATTCAATTACCAAAAAAATGAAGAATTATTAAACCAATATATAAGTTTAAGGGTAAAAAATGTTAATGGTAAAAGAGGTTTACATGTGTCTTCCTAGATCTTTCATCTATAAACTGGTCAGTATCTTTCTGGATATGTGTTTATTGAAAGACTTCATCAACAAATACAGACCGTCTAAGCTCCCATGTCTAAATTAGATTTTACATTTATAACTTTTTAGATATAAAACTTAGTGTTACATGAAAATATAAAACATGAAAATATAAATAGTTTATACCATATAAATGTTATGCCTGTATGCATGTTTCCACCCTTTTCAAAAGTCCTATTTCTTTTAGGTTGTAGCATATTTGTTACGATACATTGGAGAATTCCTATGCACTAACAACCTATTCCCCGATAATGGGACCAAAAACTTGTTAGCATAAATTTCACTTCTAATGACAAGTGCATCAATCACAAATGTAGCAAGTAATAAATATCTTTTTTCCCAAAAGACTTGTACAATATACGACAATATTCACTAATATAGAAAAATTAAACTAAAGAATAATTTCATAATTTTAGTGGTGTTCAAGAAAATAAAGTTGCTGCAAAAACAAATTAAATGTTTTTATGTATTTTTATCAAATACTTGGAATGCCAAAAAAGGATAAGGATCGATGAGATGAAATTTCTAGAGTTAGACTTCACCAAACCTCACTCTCAAATATCAATATCAACCCACAATAATACCTAAACCCTAATTCCTTAGGTGCATGAGCCTAAGCTTTATTATTAACTGTCAAATCGTTGATCAATTTTATTAAAAAGACTTGCTTTTGCCATAAGGTTCTTAAGACAATAATTGAATCATGCTTTATTCCTAGACACAAGCTTTCATTAGATATTTCAATTTAGATCTATATTACAAATGATATTTCCCAATACCCTAAGTGAAACTGTATTGGTTGAGTTCAAGAGTGGGGTGAATTGAACTTTAAAAGATTTTTGCTTTTGAAATCACTGAAAACATTTTTTGCAAATAGAAAAACTTTTACAAATCTCAATGATCAATATTATAAGGTACAGAGGAAAAATAAATCGATTTCAGCATGGATAAACCAATTTATTTTTTTGGCAGAATGAACCCCAACTAGTGTCTACACACAATAGTTGAAATATATGTAGCAGATGTATTTCTAAACAATTTTAAGTAGCAGAATCAGTACGAAACAATTCAATGCACAGTGATATCCAATATAGAAATTAAGCAAGCTAAAATGATACTCCAATTAACAATAACTAGAATAAAATTCAAGAACACAAGTAGGCTAAATTCCTAAAATAGGAGAACCACTCTTTAAGTTGTTTTGCAGTAAACCCATGCTTAGATATAGCCCACTGGATCAGTGATACTGTAGTGAAAAGCAGACAACTTAATCCACCAATTTAGGCATAATTTTTTGTTAAAAGAATGCAAAGACTATATGATATATGACCAGAGTAAAAATAGGTGCTGAAAACCCAACAATTTAATTGTTTATAATGGCACAAAAACAATTAAGAATTTGCCTATCTAATATGCTAACAGTGAAGTTGATCAAATGAGATTAAGTGAGATACTTAAACAAAAAGAGAATGGCTTATTCGATAAGGATGAGTATGCAAATTACAACAGTTTTGCAGTTACAAAAATTACAGACAATCAAGAGCAAGTATTCACAATTAACACAATTTATGTCATATATGCACACCAATGTCATTACCACAAACTAGATTTGTAGAGCTAAAAATTGATTACACAAACTAGAAAAGAATTAGTAGAAGCACACGCTGGATAAGTGCAAAAACCAGATTAAGAAAGGCACTATGACAGAACACAAAATTAGATTTGAAAACACCAATTTCAGCAGCAAATCTAAGTTCAAATATTATGCAGAATATGATTTGAAAAAACCAGTTATGATATGGAATTAAAAACCAAACACAAATTCTGTAGAAAAATCACAATACAATACACAATTTGAAATTGTTATAAAACCACAAAAACAAAATCCTATAGCTGATGCAGAGTGAGAAAAGAACCAATCTATGCGAGCAAAATTACAGTGGTAAGCGCAGAGCAGATCAAGAATAAGCAAGAAGGGTTAAGAAAAGAGACACAAGCAATTTATACTGGTTCACCCTTCCTCAAGGGCTACATCCAGTGTTCCTTGCCCCACTAGCAAAGAAAATTTCACTAAAACATTCAATTGTACAATGACAATCAATCACACAATTCTCACACCCTGCAAGAACCAAGAACACCCCTGAATTCATGGAACTACACCCTGCAGCCCCAAACAATTCAACAACAATACACAGCTAAACCCTATAGCCCACACCTTACACAATTGTTCAAGAATTATACAAAATTACAATGAAACAACACAAATCTTGAATCAAACAGGTTCAAGAAAGGTTGAGAAACTCCCTGATTGGCACAACCAGAGAGGTCTTTACACAGTCTTGAAGGAATCCAATAGCACAGTATTTTGGTCAAGATTGATTCTTCAAGAAAAAACACCTTTCAATTTGATCAAGAAATCCCTAGTTTTCACAAATTGATTTTAGCAGTAACTCTCAATTGATTCACTATTTTGTCTCGCTTCTTTGCGCGTGAGAAAACCCTCTGTTTATAAAAGTGAAAAACCCAAACAATTTTGATAAAATAGTTACGCAGTTCTGTCCAGTGCACGAATAAATCGGTTTCACTTATCCTGAAATCAGTTTATTTACATCCAGTGTTGTATTTTCAAAAACTATTTTTACCAAAAACTCAGCTTATGCTTTGTGGTTTGTTTTAATCAAATTAGACCATGTGCTAGTGAATTTCTCCTCAGTTGTGCATAGGTTCTCTTTCACCACCAATCACACTCACTCACTCTAAGACACACTTCCTATTGCTTGGTTGATTTGGCTTGCTTGGCTTCATCAAATACTTAGTCTTGTGAGAGTACTAACACTAAGATTAACTATCAAGTCAAGGATAATCATTACAACAAGCATTAAGCGAAGAATAAAAATACTGACATTGAAATGAAAAACATATATATAAAGCCAATATTCATTACATGAGAGTTTAGAAGATTACATCTAACCCCAACAACAGTGGATTTAGTTCTTCATAGTTTTGAGAACATCAAACATAAAAGATTAACAATGGAAGACGAGGATGATTATACCAAGTAACCCTAAAGTCGTCGTCCAAGACTAACTCTTTATCTCATCTGGCTCTAAAAGATTTAATCCTAATGTAGACAACCTTTAAATAGTTTTTTTTGACATTCATGCCCGACCCAACTTTAGTGGCCCTAGGCTCAAATTGTTGTAGAGGCTCTTCACCTAACTAGTGCCCAACTCAACTCTTGCACTGCCAAACACAATTCAATATTTTTGCCCTTGACTTTTGTATCATTGGGCATAGTATTCTAGGGTCGGACTCAGCTGCCCTACGCCAACTTCCTTTTTTACATTCTCCTTCATGGGTTCCAATCATATTCCTCTGAATCTAGTGTTTCCTATTAACTTTTTAGGCAAAATAAGAGAAATTAGTATAACTTTCCATTCTCATACTCTAGTAATCAATTATTAACAAAAACATAATAAAATAAAGAATAAGCAGGTTCCAAGCTTAGAAAGAATTTATTTCATAATAAAAATTGGCTCCGAAATATGATAAAAAATAAATGTTGTCAAATTCCATCAAACTTATAACTTTTCTTGTCCTCAAGCAAAGGTAACTTAGACATAAATAAATATTACTCAACAAAGATATAACAACTCAGAAACAAATTTACACAATCACTTTAGATATCAGTCATTATTGTTCCCGTTCAAATCAATCACATAAAGGAAAAGTGTTACCCTATCAACACTATAAAAAAACGCTATTTAGAGACCAATTTTTAGCTACCAAATAAAATAGTTGCTAATTGTGACAACAATAATCACTAAATTAGGTTTTTTTGGTTAAATAATTACAAAATAAAAGTAATGATTGAAATTAGTGACCAATTAAATCAAGATAATTGGTATCTAACATTAGCTACCAAGGTTTTAGTCACTTATACCCTTAGATTCTAAATTGATATCTAATTAATTTAGAGACTAATTTAGAATCTAATGGTATAAGTGACTAAAACCTTGGTAGCTAATGTTAGATACCAATTATATTGACTTAATTGGTCACTAAATCTAATCATTACTTTTATTTTGTAGTTATTTAGCAACCAAAACCTAATTTGGTAATTATTTTGGTCGCAATGAGCAAACATTTTCTTTGGTAGATAAAAATTGGTCTCTAAATAGCTTTTCTCTTGTAGTGCAAGAATCAGTTATGGTGCTCACAGTGCAAATGTGATAGATAATGTTTCAATCTTATCAAGGGCAAAATATTTTCAGTGAACAACTAGAGGTATCATTCTTGTTTCACTTAAGCACACTAATGTCTTATGGTATATTTGTCTCTCTTCTACCACTAATTTCTCACAATTTAACTTTGTTTTTCCATTTTAAGAGTCAAAAATCTTCAAAAGCATGCAACATCACAAGAACTTTTATTGGATTGTAATGTGGCTAGGCTAACAAAGAAATTAATTTTTCTGGATAATCAAAATACTTTAAGCAAAGAGGGCAATTCAATCAATTCAAGATCTCAGAAAAATTTTACCATCTTCTATTCCAAAACCAAACTTCAACCCAATATCAACTTTCTCCTCACATTCATTTAATCAATACTATATATATATATATATATATATATATATATATATATATTATTTCTATTTTACTTTTGATATTGAAGCATTACAAATCTGACCTTTTCTGAATTACACTTTATATCCCCTTAAATAACTTCCTAATGATCATGATCTCCTTGCTATCTTTACTTAAAGTGAGGTAGTCAATTAATTCTTAAAAGGGTAAAAGATTCAATGATGAAAAAGAATTTCTTTTAAAGCTCAAAGGGGTGCAAAAAGTTTTTATTTTATCAAAACAAGGTTAGCTATTTGGCTCAAGCTAAATTAAAATAAAAAGAATGGTCTTCACCATTTCTAAACATGCAAATAAAATAGCAAAGTAAATTATGAGTCAAAAGTGATAGTACTTACTGAATTAAACTCTGAAGTCCAAAATCTCACATGGATATTGTTGGTTCTAATAGTTTCCACACTAAATACGTTGAATATATTTTTAATCACAACAAATACAATAGCAACCACAAACTTAATTTTTAGCAAAAGCCACAAAGGTTTCAATAAAAAGCAGCACACAAAATTTTCTCATCAGATATATGTAAAAATATCTCAAAGTCATAAACCAATTATATAATAATTACCACATAATCAAGTTACACATCTTGTAATCAAAACAGAAAATAAAACATAAAATAAAATATCAATGAAAATTAAAACAACTATAAATTAAAAAGTAAAAGTAAAATAGAAAAATAAAAACAAAATAACATAAAAAAAATAAAAATCCTTGAGTAGTCAGTTGAAGATCTTCCCCTCCTTTTTAACATCATCTCTTGCATCCTCATCTGTAGGCTCACCCCTTCCTTCAAAATTGGCTTGATCCCCAAGCCAAGCAGCATAAGTTGTGAACTCCTTAATTGAGGGTATTGAAATATTTGGGGAAATCTTGGTTAATGCAATGGAAGTCCTCGGAGGGTGTCTATCACCATCGTCTGAGCCCAAAGGACCACATGTAGAGAATCATCAAAATGCTGCATCAAAGCATCAAAATTCTCCTAGCTCATAACAGTAGCACAGTAAGGTCTTCCGTGTGGTGGTGTAGGTGCAACTTGGCCTTCTCTCACCAAACAAAATCTATTTGGTAGTTCATATCACTTGTTTGGTAAGGACGCTCAAAAGGGGGAAGTGAGACATCCACTCCAATTATCCTAAACTAAACAAATAAGTTATCAAAGAGGGATGTCCCAGACCAATAATTCCTGGCATATTAACACATTGATGGATCTCATATGCAATGTGTTTTCCTACATTCATCATTCTTCCAATCAGAATGTTGAAGAGGATTAGGGACGTGCTCTCAAGGGATGAATGTAGGAAAGAACATTTCAAGTGCACTAGTTGTAATGTGGCAAGTAATAAAAATATCGTTCTTTCCCAAATAATAAAATAATATAAGACAATATTAACAGTTATAATAAATCACATTCAAGAATAATTCTATAATTTAGTTTTGAGTGCAAAAAATAAAATAATATTTATAATTTTAATCATCAATTGAAATGTAGAAAAATGACTTAGTATTAATAATAAGAACTTGTCAATATTAGATCTCACCAGTCATCACTCTCATGTATAAAAATATTTACTTTCTTTTCTATCAATAGTCAATGTCAACCCTTAATAATACTCAACCCCAATTCCTTAGCATAATGAGCCCAAGATTATCTATTAACCATCAATTCCTTGATAAATTATATAAAAGGATCTTAAGACAACAAATGAATCTTGCTCTATTCCTAGACACAAACTTTCATCTGGTATATTAATTTAGTTCCTGATTACAACAGATATTTCCTAATACCCTAAGAATCAATGATCAAGTCACAAATCAACACGACAAGCAATAATCACATAATTAAAATACTAATTTATTGAAAGAAAAGACATAAATATGAAAAACAAAACGATTACATGAGTGTTCGAAAAGGTTTAACCTAACCTCAAAAATAAAGAATTTAACTCCTTATAGACATGAGAATATTAAACCTTACAAAAGAACAGTGAAATAGGAAGAAGAATCCACAAGAAATCCTAATAATACCTTCCAAGAGTGATTTTTGATCTCCAATAGCCAAAGATGCCTAACCCTAGTGCAAGCAACTATTAAATAAAATTCCAAATTTGATGCTCGCACCCGACTCTAGTTAGCTGCGTCGGGCACCACAGAATTCTGTTACAGGTCCAAGTTCTAAAGTCCAACCTATGCTGAGCCCATGTAATATGCACCGGGCGCATTTCTCTGTCCTTGCTCTCGGGTTCTCTAATGCTAGACTTAGGTGTGCTGATCCAAGAGCCTAAATTTTTCTCCTTTCTCTCACTCCTTCAAAGCTTTAACCTCTTTCTTCTAATCCAATGTTTTTCTATTCAAATTCAATCAAAATACAATGAATTTACAATTAAATCATTTTCTAACTCTTATAATCAATTATTAGAAAAAACTAAATAAAATTGAGCATTAAGCAGATTTTAAGTGTGGAGAGAGTTGATTTTTGTGATAAAAATAGGTTAATAATATCAAGTAGTCAACTTTATTAAGAGTATTGCAAAAAGATGGAAGGGACCCTCATCAAAGCTAAAATAGTTGAATCTATAGATACTACCATGGTGAGGTTCATCCATAGTTTGAATAATGGTGAAGCTTTATGATTATGGAATGAAGAAAACATGCGTCCAAAAACTTAAACTCTATAATGCCTACAAATGGCTAACACGAAGATCATTCAAGTGATTTTCAAATCCTATTTACAATTAGTGCAAGCGTTTCAATTAATTAGCTCAATTATGATTTTTTTTTTCTTTATTCAAGATTCAATTCTAATTTTTCAATGGGTGTTTGATGCTTGAAGTGGATTTATGAATGATGTCTCATCTATATTATCATCTAGGGATAGCAATGGGGTGAGACATGTGTGAATTTGACTATACTTATCTTTGTTCCCAAAGTAAAATTTCATCCTCTTCCTTGTTGAGTGATTTGTCTCACATCCCTTTTCTGTTGGGTAGTAAGTATACTCATACCCACTCTTGTATTCGCTCTCACATTTTCCCACATTTTTTTCTTTATTCAAGATTCAGTGCCAATTTTTCAGTGGGTGGTGGATGCTTGCAGTGGAATTATGAATGAAGTCTCATCTATATGTATCTTTTAGGGATGGCAATGGGGCGAGACATGTGTGAATTTGACTATATTTTTTCTTGTTCCCAAAGTAAAATTTCATCATCATCCTTGTCGAGTAATTTGTCTCACATCCCTTTTCCCGTTGGGTAGTATGTATACTCATACTCGATCTTGTATCCACTCTCACATTATCTTATATATTAATTAAATATTTTTCTACAAAAAATAAAAATCACAAAAAAAAAATAACATGATATTATCAAGGATTAAATGTCAAAATCCTTTAATGTCAAATTTCAGAGAAGAAACTAAATTACATAAATCTTAAAATAAAATATCATTATATAACAATTTCATAAATATCAAGTAAACATAGAAAAGAGGAAAAAAAATGATACATAATTAAATTTTACGACAACTACAACATCTATTACTTTTTTCACAAGTTCAAAAGAAAAGTATATCAAAGATTTGAGTGAACTTAATGGATATTCAACAAGTTGAACCGTTGAGATAAAGTGAAAAGAATGAAATGAAACTAATAACTAAAGAAAAAAAAAAGAAATTAAGGTTTTTGAGTTACCTAATAAATTAAGAATTTACATAAATTGAATACTCAAAATCGATAGGTAAACATTAATTCTCAAAAAATAAACAACAAATAAAATATTAAAAAAAAACATAAATGATGAATGTATAACTTATAAACAATTTAATTGAATAATATGGAAGTTTATGTTTCCCTAATTATAATATATTATTTAAACAAAACCATACAAAAGAAAAAATATATATATATATATATATATATAATTAAAATTGTGATGTGAAAAAGTATAATGAGATTTGTGATGATATCAAATGGAATAAATATACTTTGACACTGCTGTAGAAAACTTACACCATTTCACTCCTGCTTTTTATAATAAAATATAATATTTTAATAAAATAATATTATTTTTTAGTGTCAAATGAAGATAAATTATACAATGTCAAAGTATCACTACTCATAATAAAAAAATGAAAAATAAATCTTTTAAACTAAATAAACTAATAGGATTTTAATAATTTAAAATAAAAATAGATATAAGAAGAAGATAAATATACTCATATTCATCTATATTTCAATACTAAATTTAAAAATATAACATTCTTTATACTCATAGTTATGTTTGATTAATGGGAAATTTTAAAATTAAGACGAGGTAAAACAATATTTATAAGATATATTTATTTTACTAACTTTGAGTTGAACAAATTCGTCATTAAAAACGAGTTGGGAATTAAGATAATGATTTGAAGTAGATATTTATTTGAAAAATTATGGATAAATAAGTTTATAATAATAGAAAAGTGTGAAGAAAGAAATTATGTTAAAGATATAAAACTGTTTAAAAGCCATTATTCTATTTATCTCTTAGCTATTTAAGCACACTTTTGCATCAGTTCAAGTGTTTGTTGGCACACCCGCCAGAGAGACCACCTCCATTTATAGGAAGAGTGGATATGTTTAGATAAATTTTAATATTTATAGAAAAATAAATACATTCATTTCTTCATAATTGAAAATTAAATTATATACATGTTAAATTCTAAAAGTTATTTTTACGTTAACTTATCTAAAATCTAATTTATAAGTCGTGTATAATGTATTTTGCTTTATGAAAAATATATTGCTATTTATTCTTTTTACTTTATTCTCCTCAGATAACTTTCAGGGAAATTTTCTTCAAATAGACCTTTATTTTATTTTTCGTTTGCGTGATAAAATAAAAATGCATATGTGACATCTATTCAATCAGGGATGCTTTTTCATTCAAAATCGATGTCATGGAAATGCAATTCTATTTTGTCATTCTACAAATTGCAATTTCCACTTTGTACAACTTTTAATTAACAAAAAAAAAAAAAAAAAAAAAAAAAAAAAAAAAAAAAAACACGTTTTTCTTAAGATGCATTTCCATTCAATTTGGAGAACGTGAAGCATTCTCACATGAGTCTAAAGCCGTATAAAGCAATTATTGTCAAAATTCAAAAAAATTGTCCCTTTTAAGTTGAGTTAGAATGTTTTGTCAATTATATACATACAGAATTTAATATACTTGTTATTTCAAAGAGTATGGTAATAAATTGTATCTTATAGTTTGATTTTAATATATTTCAAAGAGTAATTCCATAATGTGTTAATGTTAACGGGACACGACACGAGATTAGCTGATAGTATTCAACATGTTTCAATGGAAATGGATAGTGTTGTAGTAAACTATATCTTTGGAGAGGAATATAAGAAAATAAAAATTAAAACTTACGCAAAAATGCTCTCTTAAAATAAATTAATTTATGTTAACTTTTCATTGGGATTAATATACACCTTTTCCTTTCAGAAAAGTATAATTTCATGTATGTGATTTGCTAACTACACCTTTTATAACTTCTTTTATTCTATTATTTTGAACTTTCTCAGTTTAGTTTCTTTTTCTTAAGTAAGTTAATATTATTGTTCAGTTAAATTATTAGTACTATATATTACGACAATTACGTATAACATAAATAACGAAGGACATCTTATCGATTAATCATAATTAATTTAATGAGGGGAGTGATATATAACACAGAGCAAAAGAATATTATATGTTAATATTATAATACCGTGACCATAAATTTATCACAACATATTTATATTGACGTATCTCTAAAACAATTTAAGATCAAAGTAAGAACATTCAAATAATGAGATTAAATTAAAATATTATTATAATAGCAGGATAAAAAAAAATATTCAACCCTTTTTTTGAATTAAATAATTTTCTTTCTTTTTCTCTCTTTTTCCGTGTCTCTCTCACACTCTTAAAATTCTCTCTCACTTTTTTCTAGTTTTTCTCCCTTTATACTATGGTCGCTAAAGAGTAAAGGGTTATTTTTATCCGATAACAGAAAGAGTAAGTTCCTATTTATTCTAAAGATTTCTTATTCTGTTTTTCTTTAGGTTTTTGTCATCAATCTTATTAGAGACAGTTGAGAAAAATACTTCTCTCAACCTAATTAAGATTATACTAAAATTTGGTCTTGTTTTGATAACTTATTCTAGATCCCTAGAATTTGGGATTAGTATCTCTGTCAGGAATTGGAGGAATTGTTGTGGAGATCATCATCAGGTAAAGAAAGGTAGTAACTTGTTTTTATATTTGTTAGTTATTTTCAAATAAAACTTTAGGATATAAGACTTGAATATGTGATTATCAGTGCTCAAGTCTTTCTTGGTGTGACTGGTCCTTAAGCACTGAATGAGTTTGATTGGGTATGATTAAATTGACTTGATTTGAGTAATGATGTTAGAAAGTAGCTATGTGAGAACTTTTGATTGTTGTTTGATGGATTGAATATAACTTGTAATAAGATTTTGATAAGTTTTAAAGATTTGATATCAGTATTATTGAATTGTGAAATTGATAGTCTATAGATAAGAGATGTTTTAAGTTTTTCGATAGTAACTCAGGTTAAGAGTTATGACCGTAAAATGACTTACTTCTGAGTTTTAGTTTTGATGAAATTGGGTAATTATGTACATAGTATAAAATTTGATATTGATAGCTTTATAGATAAGAAATGTTTTTAATATTATGAGTTATGAATTGTTATATATATATATATATATATATGGTTGTGCATTGAATTGATATGATGATTGAATTATATGTTCATATGTAATTATTTTGGTTGAAATGAAACCAGTGTACTAGAGTTGAAAGGAAACAAAATATCATGGTTACATATGCGTTTATATGTTTTAGTATTGAATTTATAGGATGTGTGATGACTAAATTATATGTTTATATGTAATCATTTTGGTTGAAATGAAACCAATGTACTGGGGATTGAAAGGAAATCAAGGTACCATAGTTACATATGCCTCTATATGCTTCAGTATTGAATTGATATATGATGATTGAATTATATATTCATATAACCAGTGTACTGAGGATTGAAAGAAAATCAAGCTACCATAATTACATATGTATCTATATACTTCAGAACGATTGAATTGATATGATATGTGATATGAGTGAATGATGAGTACATATGCAATTCATATGATTAAAATGAAATCAGAGTACTGGGAATTGAAAAGAAATCAAGATATCGGAATTGCATATGAATTTATGTGGTATGACTCAAATGAAGTTAGTACGAGTAAAATGAAGTATGTATGATTGAAATGAACTAAAAATGACTGTGATTGAAAATAGATCCATGTGTGATCTGTATAAATTGTGTTCTTAGTATTAAAATTTTATATGTCAGACTTTAAAGAAATTCTTATAAATGACTAATTCAGTTTGTTTTTTTTACATGTATTATGTATATTATAAAATTTTATTTTCACTAGCTTATCCTTTCTTTTCTTATTATGTTGTGACCTGTAATGATTGTACTATGTACATGAGCATATACAAATACAGGTACAGAAGTATGTAAAGGATTCGTACAATTTATTTTAAAGTTTATTCCCTATGTTGGATTCACTGTATGCTAGACAATACATGGTGGTACAAGTTATAACTAGATCTTAAAATACATTTAGTTTAACTTATTAACATATTTCAACTGAAAAATAAAAATAAATTAAGATATATTTAGAATTTATTAACCTAAATTCAGTTTTATTTCTTTTAGTTAGATTACTTGCAAAATTTAACTAAACACAGTCTTGAACTACAATTGGTTTAGCCTACATTCTATATTATATAGGGTTTCTCAGAATTCATGTGATAAGCACACGTTATCTTTATATTAAACTTTTTTCCACAAGTTCATGAATATGTATTCTTTTTGTATTTGACTAGCAAACTATTTTATTTGGGCAGATACATGAATAATGGATCTTGAATTTCTTTAATTGAACACGTTACTAAATAGGTAGGTGATTTTTCAGGTACTATAGATACAAAGCTTAATTAAAATGCTAAAATTACTTGCAAACACCTTGATTTAACCCTTACTATGCAAAATCCCTTGCTAGAATTGTATTGACAAAGTAGTTTGATTAATCCCTAATGCAACACAGGTATTAGGGGAAAGAATTGTAGTCTTGGCTTCTTAACCCATATACAAATTGACTACTTTTGTTGAGTGTTCTTAAATGAGCCAAGAAATTAATCCATTATATAAACCCCATTTGTACAAACTAAATGTTGTGCAGATCCTCAGAATTGCCAAATTTATTAGGCCAATATCCAAAGGAAGGAAACACCATAATCTCAAACTTCATGTAGAAAAACTGCAAGAGCAAGAGAAGAATTAGCAATCAAATTAACCATTTAGAGTTAGGGGAGAATTAGATTTTTCTTCATACTTCTGTAAAAAACAGTTCAAAATGGATAAGTATATTTTTTCATTAAAATGAAACATGACCAATCTAAGGATGGTGCCACTGGATACAATTAAAGCCTCGACTAGGTATTATTTGCAAGAGTTTTATTTGGAGGAAGTGATTATTTACTTTACTAGAGTTCTCTCTGAAAAGTAAAAGTTACTAATTATTTCCTTAAAATAAATTCAACTAAACATGTTATGATAAAAGAAATCAAACTAAACATGTATCTAAATTTAGGTTTAATTACTTATTAGTTCCTTCAGTTATACAAAATTTATCTTTTAGTTATAATATTTAAATTTTGTCTATTTTAATTACTACACATATAATTTTAATTTCTTATAGTTTGTTTGGTTGAGTGAGTGAATTTGAGAGAGCTGAAAAAAAATGTATGGAAAGTTTAGTCCTTATACATACAAATTCTAGTTCCTTTTAGTCTCTAATATCTACTTTAGAAGATTGAAAAACATTAAAAATAATATATATATATATATATATATATATATATATATATATATATATATATATATATATATATAAAGACAAATATAAATTATTTTGAAGTTAAAGAATTAAGCTGCAGAAAAAAAGGTAAAGGAATTAAAAGTTAAAGTTTGCTCAATTATAGGGATTAAATAAATAATTAAATCTTACACATCTTTTGTTTGATTATACAAAAAAAGAATTGTCTAATGTATCTCAAATAAAAATGAGGCTTATCAATATTATTGAAAATGATTGGTGTGATTTCTTTATGTAGTTTAAGATGATTGCTTGTATACATTAATTGCACCAATCATTTTGGATGCATGGAATTGTTTAACTCCATTTGTACTTCGGAGTTAGTCAGAGGAGTCCTAATAAATTTATCAAACAAATGGTTGCTTTTGATAAAAACTATCCTCTCTATATGGGTTTTATAATCTAATTTTATGCAACAGTTGATAAACAGAAATCATCAATCACCAATCACCAATCCCTTACCACAGAGGCTATTAAAGAACTTCATCAACTATAAATTCAGTCATTAACAATGCTAACCGTATCAGTGGAGCAGTGGAGCTCATTTACAATCTACTTTTTGTCTCTGAGGTAAGTCAAGCTTGAGCAACTTGGTGAACTACAAAACATGATTCAACATTCATTAGAGACAATGAATCTTTGCAGAATGGTGCACAACAATCATGTGAAGTGAAAAAATTGCTTAACAATCTTTTTGAAGGATGCATGAGCTATAAACAAAAGGGCCACGCATGAATTTACACCCTTATTGAGCTGCATTCACAAACACACCTGAGATGTCTTGAGTTCTAGCTCATCCCACTCCAGATAAGGACTGCTCCCTTCCACAATTCCTGTCCCAGCATATATAAATGCACCCCTGTCCTATAATCAAAACATGACAAGATTATGATTGATGGTAAAGGCATCATGATAGGTAATAATTAGATTTCTGAAATTTATGGGAATTTCATAGTTATTTTCCACAATTTTACCAGAGGGGGACAACAGGGGTTTGTTCAAAGCTATCAATATTTAATTTCAACTAAAGATAAAATCTCTCTTCATCTGTGCAAACTTCTGAAACTCAAGGGAAGCAACCTATTCTGAGAGTGATATTCTATTGTCACCAAGATGCATATTAATATTAAGGCTACAGTACTACATGAGAAATACACGAGAACACGATTCCTGTAGTTTTGATCAAATGTGATCAGGATCCTTACATTTTCCATATATGAATTTTGTTTTTAAACTTTATAAACCAATTGGATTCACTACCTCGTCTAATCTTTATATGTTTTTAAAAGTTGTGAGACTAAATCCACATGTCTTTTAAAGTTTAAGAACCAAATTCATCAATATGAGAGTTCTTAATCACGTTAGAACAAAAGTGTAGAGAATAAAAATGTTTGATTTCATATCAAATGTTAAAAACACGAATAATTTTTTAATATAATCAAAATCTTCAAAAAAATTCAATCTATGGAAACTGAAAGTGTCATTTGAAAAACCCCTTATATAGCTAACCTTTTCCACCAATGCTGACCGGATGCCTACAGCAAATTCACTCTCTCCTCCTCCAAACCAACCAACCGGTCCAGCATACATCCCTCGATCAAATACTTCTGCATATTGTCTTTGAAAGTAAGTAAAATTTATCAAAATGATTGGATTTAAAACTTTAGCCACGAATTCATATAAGACACCATGATATTATCTCCAACTTAAAACTTTAAAGACAATAGATTGACAGGTCTTTTCTCCTTATATGTTACTCTTGCTCATTTCTACTCAATATAAAACTTTCAACTCACATAACTTCAGCAAAGTAACACTTATATAATATCCACTTATCAAATTTGCTAAATTTCTAAGTGTTTATAGAAGAAAGCAATAAAATGAATCATGGAGGTAAAATGAATCAAACTTTGCATAAGTTAACTCAATGCACCTCAACTTTTTTAAAAGCTTTCTTGTTTAACTTCTCCGTATACAACTGTAAACTTAATTTTGCTTGGCCTTGCCATTCTTGCCTTAGAAAAGTGTTGATAATAGGATCTTAAATTAAGCCTAATATGAGTGAGTCTCACTTCTGTTCCCATCATTCTGCCCAGATAACATATTCCAAATTCCCTATATTTTCAGTCCGTACATGGACTTTCATGTCTTAGTGCATGCTATGCTCCTCTCAGTTTCTACATCGCACAAAAGAATATGGCTTTATTTTCAATGACTTCCTCTATCTCCAAACGAAAAATCTAAATCCTCAGGCTAAAATTCCTTTAATGAACAAGAAAAATATTTGATTGGGTAGAAAAATTAATAAATGAAAAGAGGATGTACCTGTTTCTGCAATTAAAAGTTGTGCCTCTTCTGTTGGAAACCCACAAACAGCTGGACTAGGGTGAAGAGATGACAAAATTTCAAACTAAAAGATCAAAAAGGAAAAGAGCAGATGAACAACCTAATTATTATCGAATAAATTTTTCTATTTATAAAGAACTGAAAAATAGATCTTAACAAGGAGTGTCCATTGAAACATAATTACTTGGTACTGAAATTATAGTATGTTTACCTCATCTTCTTCGCTTCTTAACCTGCCAGATAACTGAGCAAACAAATGTTGAATCCTGGAGAGTTTTCTTATCATTTTCTCTGGCTTGATCGCAACCCTTTCACATACTGCCTGATAGAAAAACATGAGATAAAAGGTTTATCTTCATGCTAAAATTTTTCTAAAGTGGATATATCGAAATGCAAAAGTAATATGAAAAATGAAACATGTTTGAGTGTGGCATCACAAAGTTCGGACTTTCAATCAACAAAGCCTTGGTCTTATGGAGGACAACACAACTTCAATGTTATAATTAGAGAAACTTATACAATTAATATACCCTGGTGTCTGGATTTTTACACTGACAGGTAGCTAAAGATATGTAAACCAGATTCTAATTTCTAAAATTTCACATAATAATCATTTTATTGAAATTCAATCTCCTTCGGATCCTTGCTCCTCCTCCTTTCAACTCTTTTTTTCGTTGACCTATGAATTGTCTAATGGCTCAAGGAAATATCCAATCAGAAACAAGATCATACATGCAGAGTAAAATGTCTTCTAAACAGATAACCAATCCATGCTAATAATTAAAATCACACGAATAAACTTACCTCTAATTTTCTTCTTATGGTGTCTCTCACTATGGTGAACTCAATGTCATCCTTTGGACTGTAAACAAATGACAGAAACTTGAACAACAAAAATTGAGGAGCCATACATAAAAGTAAATAGTGGAGACCATATGCATCAAGGAAATTAATCTAAAGCAACAGTTTTGATCTATGGTGCATACTTCAATTTGTGCCACATCCATATCTTACACATATCTGTATCATATACTCTAAGATTCTTTACCGATACTTATCAATGAAGTATATAATCTGTAAAGCACTAATACTTTTATGATGATAATAATTTATAATTTTTTATTTTGACAATGTCTAATAAATGTGATTTTAATTTGGATTCACAATATTGCAATTATATATTTATTATGTTTTAAGAATTTTTATACATTTTTCAATATGTACATGTAACTTACTGTATCCTAATATTTTAAAACTAAACATGTTATCGTATAGGATACGCACAGTATCCATGCATCATAGGGTTTGGTCAAAGATCTAGGTAACAATGTATACCTACTAAGTAAATCAAGTTCAATTTGACGATCTAGTGCTTGTGATGCTCCTCTAGCACGGGTTCCAGCCAAAGCCTCACTAGTAATGTGGAGCCATTTTCTGTGAAATAGTTGCTCTGGCTATTCATCAAGTTCATAAAAATTAAAATGGAAACAGAGGAAAAAAAACGTATCATTGCTGATTCAATTCAGTAAACAGTTCTTGAAAATGTTATCCACCTAATGACATGCAAAGTAAGCAAAATTAAGTTATTAACCTAAATTTAGTTAGAGTTTCGTGTGAAATTCATTTGTAGGTGTACTTTGAGGAATGTTCAGCACAGCATCATGAGATGTCATGTAAATGATATATCGGTAAGAATATATGAAACCGTTTTAGTGCATGCTTACAGTGTTTCCAATGAATGCTGGTGCATTTGGTGGCTGAAGTAAAAACTGATATGCATTTTCACCTTCAACCTGTAATATTTTTGATGGGAGCATAAGAAAAATTGCTACTAAATAATATGAAAACACAAACACTGTTCAATTTGTTTGGGACAGAACCAAAAAGACAAGTGCAATACCTTTAAGCAAGATAACCATGCAAGAGGATCAATATCAGCAGTAGGCACTACTCTAGTGCTACGTGCTAGCACAACCTGAGTTTCCAAAAGGGCATAAGATAAGTTTTCATATGAACTCTTGAAACACAAGTTATGAAACAAAAGCATTAGATATATGTTACCTTGGTTAATAAGGAGTCATTTCGCTCTATCATTTGTAAAGCTCTATTCACAGCAAGATCCCAGTCTACTTTACTAGGAATGTTATGGCTGCTTAATATTAATGTTGGAGGAGTTCGTTTTGGAAAGTTCACAATGGAAGAAGAAACCTACACCGCGAAGGTGTGTTGTGTTTTCAATAAAACATTCTGCTTCAAAATTTTCAAGACAACTTATATATAGTTCTCTAAGTATTTTTGGTTTTTTCCACAAAAAAGTTAGAGTTTCATCTCAATAATCAATGTAACAAAAGTTTGCATCAAAATTCAATATAAACTAGGAAGGTGAAACTCCAATTCTTATTATAGATTAACCAAAAGTACCAAAGGAACAATGTCTAAGTTTTGTCCTAGCAGCTTTCAAGGGAGAAAAAAATCTATTAGCACTCACATTGCAAAGTGTTTCTTGGAGCGCATTGATTGCATTTTCCCATGACCAAGAAAGATCATTATCCCACGCAATAGTTACGGTAAGCATTGATCCTCCTTCAAGCTCATTGAACTCAACCTGTCATTTTTTTGGGCTTGGTATCTCTAGCTGCTAATGCTATAAATACTAACACAAAAAAATGGAACAGCAAAATAGTTTTTGGGAAGAAAACCATTTATTCACCTGAGGAATCATGAAGTAGAAAGAACCATAAGCCAGCCACTCTGATGACACCTTAGCTTCTGCATTGAAACGGATAGCTCCATATGCACGGATTAAAGGGCATCTCTCAGAAAGAAACCTTGAAAGTGAAATATTTTTCGAAAATCAAAACCTAAGAGAAAATTATTAACAGATTTTGAGGTTTCACACATCACAGTTGATGGAATTAATTTTGTACACGAGAACTGCAGATTAGGCAGTATGAACCGTATTGAATTGTAATTATGAAACAAAAAAGATAGTCTGGAATTTAGCGTTTAATAGAATAAATTAACTAGGAAATGACCATAAGTCGCCTAAAACAAAATCATAAGTCCTAACAGAAGCCTCTATATCAAAAGGTAAGACTGAATAAAGAATATTAGAATAATCAAATATTGATTCCTTTCCGGGTAACAATCTACACAAACGTTACCTTCCAATTTCTATGACAGAAATGGCAAAAAAGAAACTACTGTTGAATAGCATGATTCATTTGGATGATATAAATGATACAAGACTTAAAGTGACTAGCAAGCAATTCATCACATGATATAAATTGTTAGCCAGTCAAATGACACTAAATTGTATGATTCAAATACAAGATTTTAATAAATGGTAAAGATAACGTTAACAGCAGAACTGTTATCAACATTATTTTGAACACGTTTCCTATTATTGCAAATTCTAATAAACTTTGGTACCTCCTTATAGAAATCCAGTCCCAGTAGGAAAAGGGGTGTGGCTGGGAAAAGAAAACAGCTGAGCCCAACCCTGCAACGCTGACCAAGTTGTCTTCACCATTGGGACTGTGCTTCCTTCCAGAGAAGAAGCAGCGAGGAAGCAGAAGATGGTTCTGTGAATGGAGCCAATCGATGGCCTCAACCTGCTCTTCAATCGGCACCTGCACCCTTACTATGCCGGAGGAGGTACCGAACGGAGCCTCCGATTTGAGGTCTGAAATGGCGATGTTGAGACTGTACATAGCCATTGCAGGTGATGCAACTGCTGCCAAAGTTCTGGTTTCTATGGTCCCAACTGGCTTCCTTGCTCTTCCATGTTGCTCATGTCCCTCTCTGCAACCGTTCATTGAAAGGTAGCAACATCCTTGACACACAGGTCTCTGACACAATGTAAAACACAAATATAGGATTAGTTATTGAGAGAAATTCAAAAGACGCACAAAATCAATGCAATGCATTAAGTTGGTTGAAGTTGATGTCAAAATTTCCTATATATGGATTAACTCATTAAGGATTGATCAGATACAAATTTCTTAAATGCAGAACACCGAACTATTTATTTTATCACCATAAATTACATAAATAAATTGATAATTAAAATTTATGTATTCAAAATCATTTATGAACTACGTGATTCAAATATAAGAATCTAATTTATTTATCTAAAATAAAATAAAAAGAGAATATATTTCACTTAAAATAATTCATCCCCTTCTAAATCATCACAGTTGAAAAAGAACATTTTAATTGAAATTCAATTTAAAAATAAATTAACCATTTTAAAAAAATATCACATTATATAAAAATATGATAAAAATTTAAATAAAAAAATTTATAATTATATATATATATATATAATCTAAATATTTCTGGTAATATATAAAATTTCTTCTTTATTTTTCTTTTTCAAGATTAAATTGTAAATGTTGGATTAGTTTATCCCAGTCTTCTAAAAATGAACTTTAGTTTAGAGTAAAACTACTGTAATATACTGAACAAATTTTGCTATGGGCATGATAAACTCCCACAGAGTCTTAAAAAAAATAAATTTTAAATTTAATTCAATCTGGTTTATAAAAAAATTAGAAAATACATATTTAGTTTGAGAAAATTTTAGGAATATCAAGGTAATTTAATTTTTTTTCTAATGAAAACTTAAAATATGAGTAAACATATATGGAAAAAAAATAAAAACGAATTGATTTTTAGATAAAATACATTCTACTAATTTCTTAAATTTTCTCAAATTTTAGTCAGACTCTAACATACATCACAGCTTTTCCTCAAAACAGTTTAATTCTGCTTCATGAATAATGCGTTAGATAATATTTAAAAAAAATCTCAAAGAATTAAAACATATTTCTATCCCTAATTTGACTTTTAAATAAACTAAAATCAATTCACATGCCAGTTCTCTCATTTTCAGCTATTTAAAATCTCATTACAGAAGACTCCCAACAAACTGTCTATGAAATGTTATATCTAATTCATTATTTCTGGAAAATAAAAATATCTAACCATAACCTTGTGTTGTTGTAAGACATGTAAAGGAAGTAGTTTAGTGCATTACATGGTAGTGGTGGAAGTGAAGAGATTGGTGCCCCTTGGAAGCAGGAGAAAGAAGGATGTTGGTGCATTTCTTTGTGTCTGTGAGATGAGTGAGCCACTTGGTGAAGGGGGCTGTGGCCATGATGAGGTTATGTGTGAGGGAGCATGAGAGCGAGGAGAAGGAGAGGAAGAAAAAATGGAAGTGAAGAAGGAGATAGGAAAATGATGATATGGTTTGGTGGGGTTGGATTTGTTTGTACAGATTTCCTTGCATCATTTCCTTTGGACATTTGTAACCGTGACACGTGGATACAGGAACGTTTCCCCTCTTAGCTGCTAAGTAAGAGAAAAATTAAATTGGGTTTAATTATTTATTTCATTTTTAGAGTTAAATAAATTACCTTAACTATTTATACTTAAATTTTTTTATTTTATTTTTATGCATATTTTTTATTATATTTTTATTCTTACAAGTATAGAAACTAAAATGATTAAAAATATATAAAGGAATTAAGAGGGGTTGAAATGGGATAGTTAAGAACTGAAAATTTTGTACAAAAGAGTAACTAAATCTTTAAAATTGTGTACTGTGCTAAATATTTAGTAAAAGAAAAACGAAAAAATAAGGGGAGAAAAGGAAAGGATGGAGAAATAGAATGACATGATGTGATGGAAAAGAATGGGAAAAGGTTACTAAGGAAATAAATGGAAATAGAATTGATGATGATATGGATACGTTTGTCTAGGCTTAAAATGAGAGTCAAAATAAAAACAGAAAAAAAAATATAGTTTTTGTTAAATAAGTTTACTAAAATATGTAAATTTTGTTTCCAAGTAATTATTTATTAATAAAAATTGTCTTACAAAAAGTTTAATCAAACAAACATTATATGTAGAAGACATTTTTTTAAAGTAAAATATTTTAAGTTTAAGAAATTTAGGATATCATTTTATATTTATGAAAAGTACATGTAACCAAAGACAACCTTTTAGTGGATAGAAATAAAAATTAATCATTTATAAACATTAATAACTATAGGTTTCTCAACCATAGACATTTAAAGTTAAGAGTTGAAACTAAATCAAGATTGTGACATAACACGGGTTTCTTTTATGAGATCATGTGACACTATATTATCCATTTCATTTTTTTTTTTTCCAATCAAAATGCTAGTACTTTCTTTTGTTCTCTAAATTTGTGATAATGCAAGTCATGAGTAGACACAAGCAAAAATCCTTGTATATGACTGAAAAAATTGAGAAAAATATATTATTTAAGTAATGGATTATATTTAAAATTAGGCTAAGTTAATTTTCAAATAGTTAATTCGGTATAGACGTCAAAAAATCAGTTTTTACAAATGAAAAATATATAAAACTATAAGAGAAAGATATTTAAAAATAAAATATGATTAGATCATCAAAGAAACAGCACATTAAATCACTACAAAGTTGGATCAATATTTTTTCTGTTTTATGGGCTTTATGGGTCATTATACAGATTAGGTAGTTACTTTAAGCACCTCCGTTTCTTCCTACACATCCATGGAGTGTTTCAAATGTCTATAATATTAGCACAGGAACCCGTGCAATGTATGAGAATATTTGGAGCCTGTAATATTTTTCTTTAATTTGGCATAAGTAAAGCATATAAAAGATAATCAGTCTATTTGATTTTCCATGGTAATTGAAAACCATATATTGATAACTTTTATCAATGATTTTCAAACACACACAGTACAAGGATTGTATTTGAGGTAACAAAGTAATGATGAACATTTATAAAATAAAGTACTCATGCATGATATATACACCGAAATGAATTAATCAAATTTAAGACAACCTAAGAACATAATGTTCAACTATTCACATGTAACTATGACATGCTACGTACAGGGAATATACTTACTGGTGCAGTAACTTAAGAGAAAGAAATTCTAAAGGGATTATTGGACAATGATCATGTTTTCATTCAAGCTTTTAAATATTAATTATGTTAATCAATCTGTATAATCCATAGTCCACGTAAGTTGTAATCACATAATTATTGTTAAGTTTGATCAAATATAGATACTTAAGTGTACTTTCTTCGTACTATATAATTTATTATGTCATTCGTTCGTGCATGAATAGTAGAAATATATCATAAGCTTAGTTCGGATTCTATTTTGATTGTCAAAAGAAAATCACTTGTTCAACAATACTTAAGAATTTAATAACATATATCACATAGTATTATCGGTCAGGGAGTAAATAAAAATATTTCGGTGACTAGTGTGAAATATAATTATAAACCTGAATGAGATTTAATAAAATAAAAGGACTTATTGATAGATAAATATAAGAGGTTATTTACTTTATAAATAGCTTATAGTAACTAACCTGACGGACATTGGTTATATAAAGAAAGGAAAAAAAAATTTGTCAACTGCAAGTGGCTTACACCCTTTGCCAACCGCATATGTGGCAATTTATCCTACGTGGTTGAAGAGCAGATGTGGTATTTCGTACGAAGGGCTGTTACATGTGACGGAGGGACTTTTTTGGTTTTGTCCAACTTTTAAAATATTTGCAAAGTGTGTGCAAGGGTTGGTGGGATAGTATTGATATTTTGTTTAATGTTAAAAATTTGAAAATTTTCATCCTTTTTTTACGGGACTTTTGGGAGGCAATTTTCTATAATTTGTTAAAAAACTATTCAACACACTTAAATTTGTTATTTCTATAATTCAGCAATTTTCTTTCTTTATTGCTTTTTTTTATAACTATATTGTATTATGCAAACAATCAAACGAAAAAGACAAGAATATAATGTGTTAAATTCTTAACTTAATATGTTGGACTTATTGTTGTTACAATTAACTTGAGCTCTAATTATACTTAAATATTTAATTTATTTAGTTATGCATATTTTATTTATTTGTTTTAGTTTGGTTGCTTATGAGTAAGTTTCAATCTTTTCATCACTTGACAATATTATAATAATAATAATAATAATTATTATTATTATTAAATATTAAAAATGATAGCTATAATCATTGTCTAATTGAATAAAAGTGAGTAACATAAACCTTGTTCTTTTTAATGACCAGAAAACACATGTTCATAATTTGTCTATGATAATAAAAGAATTAAAATTTTAATGATTATAATTAAAATAATTACGAAAATTATTTCTAAAAATTATATTAATATAAAATAAATATAAACCTTTTTATTAATTTTATAATGTCATAATTATATTGTAAAATTCTATCAAAATATAAAAGGAAAGTTATAATAAATTGTTTATATGAAAATAATTATAGAATATTCTAATATTTATTTAAAAATGTGATTATGATCATATAATAAAGACACTTTCAAAACATTTAATGATATTATTTACATAGGTCAAGGAAGGACACATTTGGTTTGTTAGTGAATTTTTCATAAAGTGTTATGCAGTTAAGTACTTAAATACACAGGGTTTAACATATGGTTAAACAAAATTTCAGAACATATGGTTATGGTTAGATAGTTAATCACTTAAATACATATGATTAAACAGATAAATTTGTAGTGAGATTTTTAACCTAAAACATGTGTGATTTGGTTCCTACTCAAGCAAGGCAGAGTTGTGGTGAAGAGCATGGTAGAGAACATCCAATAAATGAAACATCACATAAATGAATTTTCACTCTTAAACACAAATTAAATTTTAAGTTTTGGAGGTATGACATGTGTAATTTGATAGATGGTGCAAAACATATAAGGATATTACTTATGGAGGTGAGGGAGGAACAAATTTGTTGTATGTGTTGGTTGGTCAAAAAGTTTTGTTGAGTTAAACACTTAAATAGACAGTGTTAAACACTTGTATATGCAGTGGTGCTAATGACGCAGGACCTATGTCCCTTACTTCATGTTATTGTTAATTGGTGAATATTATGGTTATCCAAGGCAAAGTTTTGGTCCTTCCCATTGTGCAAAACATGTAAGGATATTACCTATGGAGGTGATGGAGGCACATATTTGTTGTCTTTGTTGGTTGGTCAGAAAGTTGTGGTGACTTAAACACTTAACAACACAGTGCTACACACTTGTATGTGCAGCGATACTGATGACACAGGACCTTTGTCCCCTGCTTCATGTCATTCTTAATTGGTTAATATAATGGTGATCCAAGACAGAGTTTTGATCATTTCCATGGTGCAAAACATGTAAGGATATTACTTATGGAGGTGAGGGAGGAACAAATTTGTTGTATGTGTTGGTTGGTCAAAAAGTTGTGCTGAGTTAAACACTTAAATAGACAGTGTTAAACACTTGTATATGCAGTGGTGCTGATGGCGCAAAACCTATGTTCTTGCTTCGTGTTATTGTTAATTGGTGAATATTATGGTGACCCAAGGCAGAGTTTTGGTCATTCCCATGGTGCAAAACATATAAGGAAAGTTGTTGTCTATGTTGGTTGGTCAGAAAGTTGTGGTGACTTAAACACTTAACAACACAATGTTACACACTTATATATGCAGCGATGCTGATGACGCAAGACCTTTGTCCCTTGCTTCATGTCATTGTTAATTAGTGAATATTATGGTGACCAAGGCAAAGTTTTGGTCATTCTCATGGTGCAAAACATGTAAGGATATTACTTATGGAGGTGAGGGAGGAACAAATTTATTGTCTGTGTTGGTTGGTCAGAAAGTTGTGCTGAGTTAAACACTTAAATAAATAGTGTTAAACACTTATATGTGCAGTGGTGCTAATGGCGCAGGACCTCTATCCATTGCGTCATGCAATATTTAAGTGTTCCATGGTGACCCAAGACAGAGTTGTGGTGATTCCCATGGTACAAAACATGTAAGGATAGGAACAAATTTGTTATTTGTGTTGGTTGATCAAAAAGTTGTGTTGAGTTAAACAGTTAAATAGACAGTGTTAAACACTTGTATGTGCAGTTGTGTTGATGACGTAGGATATGTCCCTTGCTTCATGTCATTGTTAATTGGTGAATATTATAGTGACCTAAGACAGAGTTTTCGTCATTCCCATAGTGCAAAACATGTAAGGACATTACTTATGAAGGTGGGGGAGACACAAATTTTATGTCTTTATTGGTTGGTCAAAAAGTTTTGCTGAGTTAAACACTTAATTAGACAGTGTTAAACACCTATATGTGCAATGGTGCTGATGGCGTAGGACCTCTGTCCCCTTCTTCATGTCCTTGTTAATTGGTGAATATTATGGTGACCTAAGGCAGAGTTTTGGTCATTCTCATTGTACAAAACATGTAAGGATATTACTTATGAAGGTAAGGGAGACACATATTTGTTGTCTTTGTTGGTTGGTCAGAAAGTTGTGCTAACTTAAACACTTAGATAGACAGTGTTAAATAGATAAATATGCAGTGAGGTTTTTGACCTATAACATGTGTGAGTTGGTTCCTACTCAACTAAGACAGCTTCTTATGCAACTTTTCCATTAAAATAAAAATTGTAATATTTTATTTAGAGTGGTATGCTGTAATTGAATTTCAAGAACTCATATGATAACTTTTTTATGATAACTTTTTATAATGGAGATGACATTTTTATATTTACCCAACTGAGATGATTTTTTTATATTGTTATACTATGATAATGAATATGCTAGATTGAAATATTGAAACATTCAATCCATATAGGTCATAATAAACATCCAATCCATACGGGTCATAATAAACATTGAAATAGTGTGAAATAATATTTATAATTAAACTTTTCATAATCTGAAACAATCAAAATTAAAATACAAGTCAGATCATCTCTTTCCAATACAAGTTAGGTCATCCCTTCCCATACAAGTCAGATCAACCCTTTCCCATACAAGTAAGATCATCATTTTTCATCTCCATTTCAGTGATCAGTTTGTCAACTTTCTGGATTAGATTTCTTTTCATTATTGGTTGAACTTTCACACCTATTTTTAACAAAACAAATACTATTAGACAAAAAGAATCCCATTTTTACAAGACCAAAACCCACAAAAATTACATGCATTCACTTGGTAGTGGAAGTGGCAAGAAAGAAAAACCCAAACCCACAGTTATAAGACCAAAAGCCACAAAAATTCCTAACATGTATTCAACTTATAACATGTAATCCTTTTGAGAAGCTATGTGATATTGATGTATCTTGAAGCACCAAAGACATAGTAATGAACTTTATAATTGTAGTTGTAACTTCCTTTATATCTTCATAATATCTATCTAATGTTTTCATGATAATCAAATTCAACCCTTACAAGTATGACAATAGAAATTTTACATTGAAATTTCTTGAATAAAACAATTAAGAGAAAAACTAAGAGCAAGAAATTAGGTTTATGGGAAGATCTTCTGAAATATAGTATATATTGCTAAGATCCTCTTTGTGGGAAAATTGATCGTCAAATAAACAATTTAAATCACTAAGGACTCTAAGTAATGAAAAAACTTGGTTGTCTAACAAAACAACAAATTCATGACTAGGAAAAGATGAACTTATTGTTTGTTTTTAAGCATGGCAAAGCTAGAAATTTATGAAAACTAGTGTTCTTGAGTTCAAATAATTGCCAAAAATTAAACCAACAAGGACATATATAACCCGAATTTTAATTTGCTTTCAATTACACATTTAATACTTCTATAGAGCTAAACAACATAAAATCACCTTCTAACAAGAAACAAGGCACAAAACTTGAAACTGGAGTGTCTCTTGGATCTACTTTGAAGAACTCACAGGGTAGAAACTACAAAGATAATAACTATGACCAACAACAAAAAAAACAAAAAAAAAAACATCTTTATCAAAAACAGTAAGCAACAACAAGTTCAAGTCTTTTGAAGTTAACCACTATAGTAACTACATCAACCACATTTGCGAACAATTTTTTACATTATCAAACAAATCACCTTCTAACAAGAAACAGGGCACAAACTTGAAACTGGAGTGTCTTCTGGATCTACTTTGAAGAACTCACAAGATAGAAACTACAAAGATAATAACTATGACCAACAATAAAAAAAAAAAAAAAAAAAAAAAACATCTTTATCAAAAACAGTAAGCAACAACAAGTTCAAGTCTTTTGAAGTTAACCTCTATAGTACTGGATCAACCACATTTGTGAACAATTTTTCACATTATCAAAAGAACGCTAATAATTCGCACCTAGAATTTAAAACCTTGCCATCAATCATTGAACACATTCAATCATCTCTGGGTGGAAACAAAGTAAGAACCTTTCTCCCTCCCGATTCCACGTCCTCCATGTAAACCGGCACCGAAGCTCCAATCCTCGACAGAACGGGAGTTCAAAGTGTGCATTCTGCAACGAACCAAACTATGCGGCAGAATCCCAAAACGTTGTCACACAAACGGAGTCCAGGCTCAGTTCCTCTGTCAGAAATGGAGTCGGGCAGTGCTTGCTATGTCGGAAATGGACCTACGACGCACTTGTTCAGTGAGAAATGGACTCAAGAGGCACACGTGCTCAGTAAAAATTGGATCCAAAGCGTACTTGTTGGTTTGCGCGTAGAAGAACAAAGTTGCAGTTCTTCCTCTGTGATTGAGATTGAAGAAGAAAGGAAGACTGATTTTTCTCGGGGACGAAGAAGTTGCGAGCCTCTGATATAATGAGGAGCTTCCAACCCTAATTTTCATTTCAGTTTCTCCGTGCTGGAATTTGTCACTGCTGTGTCATCATTTTTATCCACGTCATTGACACGTAAGGTTATAAGGTGGTTGTATTGCCACGTAAGGTTGGCAGTGTATCATTACTCATAAAGAAATTAGGGTTCTATTTCTTTAGTGTGAGGGTTCTCCATAGTTAACCATCAGGAAAGTGTGTGAGAAAGAAAAGTAAATGAAAGAGATAGATTGGAAAAATGAGATTAAAGTTCTTTTGACTAAGTCTCTCAAAGATCAAGGTAACCCTACTGCAAATATACAATGTAAACACTATCCAAACAAAAATACAACACCAATTACACTTAAACACCTTATCTAAGTGTAAAACAACAACAAAATTACAACAAAATGAATCACAATTAAAACCAGCACAAATACAACAACAAATATGAACCAAGACAGAAGGATAAGGCTGCCCTACACTCAAATACTGCTGCAATGTGCTTCCCTCGTTCAAATGAAAGCAAGAATCCTTCCAAGAATGAGACTCAAGGTGGATCTTTGGCAAATCTTGATCAACCTCTCAAAACTAGGAAGCTTGCTCTCAAAAACTCTCTCTTCTAAAGATATCAAGTGCTCTCAAAAGTTGGAAATGAAAAAGGTTACAAATTGCAGCTACAGAACACGTTTTTATAGTGCAGAATACACACTCAAGTAAAATCAACCAATTATTTTTGGAAATCAATCGATTATTTTTGGAAAATAGCCGATTGTTTTTACTCTACAGCAAAATTTTTTCCTAAGTATATTTTGAAAACTGATTCCACCTTGGTTCATTTGGAGCTTCTTTCATGTCATTATCATGATGAAAGTACACAACTGCAAACCACATCAAAAGACCCATAAAACTAACCCAACCTAATCAAATTCAAGGATTGATTCATCAAATCTTCAATCATGGAATGTTTCCAACAACCTTTGTTGTTATTGCTTAAAAAGGGAGAAATTCTATAGAGATTTTTTGAAGAGATAAAGATATGTCGAAGGGAGATCATATGTTAAGGGGGGTAAATCTTTGAAATTGATGCATAAGCTCAGGGAGAGCATTTCTTCAAGCTGAAGAGTTGAACATGATTTGTTTTTTTTTTTTTTCAGTTTTTGCTCTGAATTTTGTAATAAATTAAGTTATCAAGTCTGATTTTTCTATTAAACTTATGTTTTTGTATTTTTTGAATACTGTAATTTGTACTCTATTAAGGATTATATCTCGTTGATATGATTTCACTAATAAAATCTAGTCTTTTTGAAAAGTTAGACAACCCATGAAACTACAAGTTTGTATGATGTTAGAAAAGTGTGTGAAAACTTTAAAAATTCATGTTTAAACATTATTGTTTGAAACACCATAAAAAGGAGGAGATTGATAGAGTAAAAAGTGCTTTTTACAAGAAAGTATAAAACAGGAACATGCTCAGGATGATTGTTGATGCAAAGTAGCTTTAGTTCATATCCTAAGAAATCTTGATGTTTACATGTGATTTTAATGGATCCTCTTGGTAGACTGTAGATAAAACCAATCCCTACAATACAAAACAATCTTAAAAAGTATTTTCATTAAGTATAATGTTAAGCCTAAGATTATGTGCTTATTGTCTGATAAAGACTTAACTTATTAGATAAAGGAAAGACAAGTTTTATTGTTTGTCAAATGAAGCATTTGCACCTTACATGATCTATTATTTATAAAACACGTCATCTTATAAAATTGGTCTTAATATAGGCTTTCGAAAGTCAACTAAAAATTCTAGAATGCATGTTCAAAATTTGTCAAAGCCATGTGACTGGAGAATCTTGAAGCATGGAAGTCTCAAATCATATATGAGAGGTTAATTTTAAGTTGTTTTGGGGTGCTAGTATTCATTTATATATGCTCCTAAAATATAAAGAATTAAAAATGTCTTTTAAAACTTCTAAACTAGAACATCACACTTATTGGACACATGAGTTAGTTGTCCAACAAGCATTAGATGGTCTAAGTAATGTGTTAGAGAGACTAAAATCCCCTTTAGATGATCTCTAAACATCTTTTCAAAATTTTATTTATAGCTAATTTTGTTATTGATTATAAGTTCAAATTTCTATGAGTTTATTTTCCTCATATATATTGTTAAAATTATAAATGTGTGTATATATATATATATATATTATAAAATTTATATATAAAAAAACATATTTATAATTAGGTGTAAATTCAAATCATTTGAACATGTATCGATAATCATAATTATAAATTTAAGAGTATATTTTTATAAAATTAAAATAATTAAACATATTAAGAAATCATAATAGGATGAAAAAAGTTGTAAATTATAAACTTGACACTTATGTGAGTTATTACATTGATTTATTATATATTTTAAAGTTTGTCAGTGCCTCTTTAAAAATATTTATAAATTCATTCTGTTTTGAAATTGTATTTTATCAAATTAAAATTGAATTTATAAAAAAATTAATTGATAAAAAGAAATTAGCGTGATGATTCTTTTTCTGGAAAATGTGTTCCAAACATGTTGCAAACACTCTAAATCTTATTTTAGGTTCTTTTCCATATTCCTTATATTGTTGGAACCGCAAAAATAATCCATATATTATTGGAACTCCTACAAGATTCATACATTATTAGAGGATGTGCACAATCACATGGAGGTATTATTTGTGAAGCTTTTTAGTTCTTGCACCCTCATTATTATTAACTCTACTCCTATACTATTGAAAAAAATTAAAATATTCTCCCTTACTACATAAGTCACTATTATCGTTATCGTTGTTGTTACATTATCGTTGTACCTTCATTCTCCATTATACTCTTTGAAAGAAAAAGAAGTAAAAGAGAAAATTCATTTTAAAGAAAAGCTCAATATGAAAAACTCGTTCTAGAAACTATTATTTACATTCCAGAAAGCTTTTTTTTTTTTTTCTTAAATTCTATTATGAAAAGCTTATTCAGAAACGTACTTCATGTGTTTTAAAAAACTCGTTCCAGAAAGTATTATTTACATTATGTAAAGCTTGTTTTAAAATATAATTTATATCTTCCAAAAAGTTTGTTTTGAAAATTCAATTTTAAAAGTTTATTTTAAAAATTCTATTCTAGAAATCCTATGTCAGAAATTATGTTCATAAATTCTAGAAAACTTGTTCCAAAAAATTTCCCGAATATACAGTCTAATAAGTTTTACAAAGAATAAAATTATCATTTCAAAATTATGAGAGCTTCTTCCTACACCTATATACGTTCTTTCTGCACCTTCATCATCTTTTATTTTCACAAAGTATCTATTTTGTAAAGATTTTTTTGCCTTTATAAAGGTTATGTTTTTGGAATAGCATATTTTAAAAGATAAAATTTCACTTCCAAAACAGACTATTCTTAAAGTTAAATTTTATTTTCTGTTTTGAAAGTCAAATTTTACTTTCAAATTTAGAAATAGTTTTCCAAACGAGTTATTTAGGAAGTTAATTCGTATATCTTTTCTCTTTTGAAATGGCTTATTCTCAAAGCCAATTTATACACTTTTTTTTTTTTGGATAACTCTTTTCTGAAATTGTTTTTGGATTCAGAAATAGCTTTCGGAATAAATTATTCCAAAAGATAATTTGTACACTTTTTTCTTATAAAATGGTTCATTCTTAAAGTTGTTTTAAGATATGAAAATAACTTCTTCTAAAATGAGTCATTCCAAAAGATATTTTTAGTATTTTAAATGGTTTTCGGGATGAGCCATTAAAAACGACATTTTTAACACAAAAAAATTCACTCCCGAACGCCGCGCGGTGCCTCCTTCTCCATTTTCTTTCAAAACCACTTTCAATACAACAATATACATTACCTTCAATGAGTAACAGTATATACAACCACAACTATAAACGGTGGTGGCGGCGGTGCAGTCATATATGGAGGTGGAGAGATATATGGAACTGTAGGATTTGAGAAAGGTAAATGTGTAATATTTAACCAGGGATACTTTGAGAAAATGAAAATAGATATGGAAATGCAGGAAGAGACTCTCTAAAATTATTGGATGCTTTTAGAAATTATGGAACGCATAAAGATAAAACCTATTTATTATTGGTATGATGGTATTTATTCACACTGAATTTAAAAGAATTATAAAACACATAATTCAGAATCTGTAAACTAATGTAGTTAAAATAAGGTCAGCAAAGATATGTTCACTGAAAAGTCTGTAAAATTCAGATCAAAAGATTTATGAGAGATTCTTCGTACACCTCCATTCTGACTTTCTGCAACTCCATAATTTTATATATTTCTATTTTAGTGTTGAACAAAAGATACTATTCAATTTTTTTTCTCTTCAGAGATTGTTTTGTATAGATCGTAATTATTTTTTCTGTGCCTTTTATATTGCAAGTAATACAAATCGTAAGTATAATTTTTTTTAAATGTAGTACAGTTTATATAATCAGCAATGTATATTTAAAAAAAAATTATATTATAGGTTGTAAAATTCACAATGTCCAAGTTCTAACTTTATTTTTAAATAAAGAGTCTATTTTGTTCTTCTATACTCATTAATTAAATAAAGAGTCTCTTCTGTTGCATCTCTTTATATTGTTATGCTAAAACATTCATTCATCTTTCTTGATTACCTTCATTTCCAAATCAATTAAAATAAAACTAAACTAATTAAATTAAGACAAATAAAAAATCTTTGTACTAATTAGATTAAAGTAAATGAAGAGTTCTCTCTGAAATTCAATTAAAATAAAACTAAATTGATTAACTAATTAGATTAAGGTAAATAAAGAGTCTCTCTCAAATTCAATTAAAATAAAACTACACTGATTAAATTAAGACAAATGAATCTCTATAAGTTCACTTCTTGATTTGATTGGATTTTATTAAGCAATTAGAATTTTTTTTCCAATGAATTGTTCAATGAATTGTACAATCCGCAATTATAATTTTTTTTTCAATGAATTACGAATTGTATAATACATAACTCTCTGAAAATTGATTTCAGACTTCTTATAATCCATAATTTATTTAAAAAAAATTACAATTACGGATTCTACAAATCCACAAGTCTGAAAATTACAATGAAATGGATGAATGGTAAAGTTGGATTAAAATAAATTTTTGAAAGGCTAAAATTATAATTTGCTATTTACTATGGAGGGGAAGAAACTATCATCGAGGTGCAGGAAGAATCAATCAAGATTTATTTCACCTACAATTTAAATAGATTTAGAACAAACCAACCCAGATACGGGTTGATTAATTTATAAAATAACAGTCAAATTTAAACAAAATTATTGTTTAATATATATATATATATATATAAAATAATTTGTTGCAGATCAAAAAATACATGTATATACATATATATCAAATAATTAAACTTAAAATTAAAATCCAGTAATATAAATTAAATTTTATATTTTATTTAAATTTAATTAACTTTTTTTCCCATTTTAAATAGGCCTAAACTCGTTTGTTTGTCTCTCAACCCAAGGACCAGATAAAAGAACAATTACAAATCATTTAAAAAATAAGCAGTATTAACTCAATACTTTATTAAGTAGCTCATAAGAATGGATTCTTGTACGTGTACTCTTTTAAATATATGTGCATTCGGTCTAGTGTTTAGTCTTATAAAATTAAGAAGTTTTAATCTAAGATTAATATATCATTATCCAAATACTAACCAATATTTAACATGTTTTCAGTGAAAATATATATTAAAGCTTATTATTAAATATCCAACGTCAATGAATAATTAATACTGTTGTTGACATCAACATTTGATTTTTTTTAGAAATTAGAAATTAGGTAACATTAGTTTTGAAAAAAACAAATGTAAAAATAAAACTTCTATATAAACTCAAACACAATTGCACCATTAAAACAGAACTGCTTTCTTGGTTAAATCATCCGCTAAAATGGTTTCAACCTAACATTAGAAGTCGGTAAAATTGCTGTCACTCAAATTATAAAACGTAGAGAGCAAAAGTGCTGGGATTATTAACTCAAATAATCACCTCAACAAAACTTCCTAGAAAGTATTCATCATGATAGTAATCTTCTACGAAGATCAAATCCCTGAAATTGTACTTTTCAATTACCGTAACCGATAAATGGTGCAAATTTGGAAATTTAGTGTCCTAACTAGGAATGCCTGATAAAAGCATTTTCAGTGTTTCATATGTCATAAAGACAATGCCCACACTGGGAACAACCTTATAGTACTCAGGCAGAATTCCTCTGTACAAACCTCGTACCCCTTCGGTTTGAATTATGCGCCCAAATGCCCCAAACAAGCCAGTGTTATAGACACGAGCTCGACCACCAGCACCCTCTAATTGCATCCTACGCCTAACAAGATCCAAAGGAAATGTTGCTGCAAGTTGCATGAGACATCAAACACAATCTTAGATAATGCCATAACGACCACAAAAAGACATGGAGTATTTTCTTATCTAACTATTATACTGAAAATGATTATTTAATTGGTAAATGCAATCATGGAAAGGCATTACTGGAGCACATTCTTTCAATGAAAACAGCTCTTTTTAGCTAACCGATGTTCATGGAAGACAGGTTAGCTTACACCACAAGGTGAATTACATCTGCCACTAGGAGTACAAAAATTTCAACAGCAACTACTACAACGGGGAAGGTAGTGTATACCCATGAGATGCTATACCGTAGTAAGAAATAATGCAGGCATGTGATAAAGACTAATATAGTCTGTTAGGCATTGAGACAGGAACAGAACTGTTATGCAAAGCAAGGTTTGCAACAGAATTACACCACACCCCAGTCATCTATTTGATTCTGACAGGGAGAAGAAATGAGACTTCACTTTCAAGTATTTCAAGAGTGATAGCTGTTTCAATTATAATCATATATTGGACTAGTTTTAGCCTAATGAGAAAGGTGTTGTTCACAAGATTGTAGCTAGGTTATAGTGACAATGTTGATTTATCATGTTCTGCAATATCTTTCATGTAACCTTAAGAAAGTTATGCTCAATTACTCAGATTAGTGCGCACCCACCTGTTGATGATGCAATTCCTGACAGACTGCCACAGGCAAGACCAACCACAGCAGTAGAGTCATCAGGCCTACAGTTGGAAGAAACAGAAAATTAATTAACATTTGCAATATCATATTTCATGTTGCACAGGGTAACCTTCATGATAGACTACTCCTAAATTTCACACAATTACAGAAATTCACCTTTGTGATTGCCATACAGAACGTAACCACTCATAAACCGAAAAACTAATAGCTATACTAGGCCCAACACCCTGCATCGTAGAAAATGATTAGTTATGTCAATAATAAGAACACAGCATGATAGAAATTGAGTTAACAGCACATTGTGAGCATACCAACAATGTAGCTCCAAGCCCCTTATACAGACCCAAGAAACCTTCATCTCTACAGATGGTACTGAAAGCATGTGAGATGCCTCGGTAGTACATGGTACTTCTCTGCAAAGGAACAAAATATAAATCTCAATATACAAGATAAGAGTAAACAGAAAATAATTACGAATGGGATTCAAATCAATCAAACAATAAGCACAACTTAAAATATGGCCAAGCCACTCATGCAATGAACAAAAGGTTAGAGAAGTTACCTGTGCTGCAAGTCGCGTCCTTACAAGATCCAAAGGATATGTGGCAGAAGCAGCTGTTATACCTGCCAAACCACCACCCACAAAGTGCACAAGGAGGTTTGAACTTGAATTTCCCCTAACATTCTCCCCCATCAGTGAATGTAATTGCTGCAACAGAACAGATAGATGAAATTATTTCAAGTAACATAACAATAGCTGCCGTAACTTCTGAAGCACTTACAGTATAGAAAGAACACCAGTGATTACATTCTTGTAGCGTTCATAAACATAGAAGTTGACTGCAGAATAAGGAAGACGATGAACAATGGTCACCGTATTGCCTTTCCAAAATGCTCTAAACCCTTCTTCATTGATAATCCGCGATGCCTCACGCCATATACTAGGATTGCTCAAAGCTGCCACCTCAGAATGCATACCTTGCACCTGTCAAAGACAAGACATGTAGAATAGTAAGATAACTACTACTTAAAAGAACTGCATTGGAATCAACAAAAAGGAACGATGGACCTATACAAAACCAATCAACTAAATCTTCAAGATCAAAAGCCAGGCAAGAAAAGTGCAAAAGCTAGACTTATACTATGGCATCATCATAATCACCAAGAACCAGTCATATAACATGGAGAGTGAATAGTGGATTTAATAACACTACTACAGGACCAAGAAAACAACACCAGGAAAAAGAGTATACAAAACAAATAATATGTACCTATACATACACACACTAGAGCATATTTGGTGTTTCATTCATAATTAACAATAAGGGGAGAGAGGCTGCCACAAAGTTTTGAAAAGTGGTGCATTCTCCAAAGAGCTGTAGTCGCAGAAAACATAGTGGCACTAGAGTGAGGTTATTCTGAAATCTCATTTACCAAAACTGATCACCATAACTAACAAACTGTTTTCTAGTTCCTGTTCAATCTTCCTTTCTTCCTTATTATTTTCCCAATAATTATTTTCGGTATCTCTATATTTACGCAATAACATTCCACACAGGCTCGGACTATAATTTTTTTAATAAAATAATACTTTTCAAACATAGAAAAATAGAGTAAAATTACAAGAGCGACAATTAATACAAAAACTAAAGCGTAAAAAGTAAGCTTTAGCACAAACGCATTAAACCAGAAACCAAAACCAATTTCCCCAATTCAGCACAAGCTCGAAAACACCAAATAGGTCAAACCACATTCCAAAGAAGGTCACAACAAAATTAAAAATGATACAACAAAAATCAAATAAAGCAAAAATATTTTTCATGAATTAATTAAAAATATAAGAAACCTGAAAGAGGATAGTGAGGCGCGCAAGGGGGGCAGTGCAGGTTTTGCTAAACGCGCCGGCGATGCCGCCGGCGAGAAGCTGATGCAGCGTGCCGAGCTGGTGACTGTTCTGCGCCAGAAACTTAGCGGCGACGCCGTCGGTCTTGAGGGTTCTCTGCCCCCCTTCCATCGCCATTCCCACGCGCGCTTCCATTCTTACACGCGACCCTTCTGGCAATACGAATCACAGCGTTTGTTCTTCTGAGACAATTGGCTGTGCTCTGATTTCGTGCGCCGTCACATCGGAATAGAGTGGATTGGGGTGGTCGGAGAAGAAGAAGAACATGGAACGAGTTGAATTGAAGAAGAGGGGAGGGTTTTGTGGTGAAATTGGCGAGTTTGGAAGCTGTACGGGAAAACCCTTTCCGCCTTGGAAGTGTGTGGTTGTTGGAAGTTGGAAAAAACTAGGGTTTTCTATTTTATTTGTTTTTGATTTTGTTTTTCTTTTTTTGTGGTTTCGTTTATGTACGTCGCTTTCGAAGGGTGACTGGGCTTGTGGGATTTGGAGTGTACGAGGCTGATCTTGAAGAAGAAGTCACATTGATGGATAAACTCGACATTTCTTTTGTATATACCATTTTTTATTTACTAAAATACCTCAATTCCCTAATATTTTACCTAAATATATTAGATATTTTGCATGGTTTATATATGGTTATTTGTGGTTCAGACATGGATAGTCTTCAAAGTTTTTATTAGTTTAATGAGTTTGCTAAAGGTGAAAAATGTTAAACTTCATAAGGTTATGAGAGAATATCAATTAAAAATTATACATTATAACTTTCAAATTAGATACTTAATATAAGCACAATTTACCTCTCAATATTATATTTTTATTTTAATATGGTCAGTATATACAAGATTATTACATTGAGTATATCATTTTCTTTGAGGAAAGAAGCTTAACAGTCAATTGTTAACACAAAATCAAATATACTTTATTGAAAGTTTTGATACAAAAGACAAGAGAGAAATACTGGTTCATAATGAATTCTTTTTTAGACACCTATAAATAGAAATTGCACCATGTTAATGAAAGATTGATAGTTGAACAAGATTAATTATCGTGTATACACTCACGATGCTTTCATTCTTTCAAGATTCTTACTGCTTAACAAAGCTATTAGTTAGATGACTTTAAAAAAGAGTGATCTTGTTATAGCAAAATTAAATTTGATTATGTGTTCAAACAACAAAGTGTTAAACATAATTTGTATAAGCATCGGGTTTTATCAAATGCAAGTGTCTTATTTAGCTTCACAAACGTAAGTATTATGGTTCAACAAATGCAAGTGCTCTACATGTACTTTTCGTTTGATAAGTAAAATTTGTTTGACATACGATAAGCCTTAAGCATTTATAGGACATATTGAAGACTTATAAATTCTTATTCTTTATGCACAAGGAGTGTTCATCTCTTTGTTTCATTAGATATTGCTTTGATGTGTCCACATCAAGATCTTTTGAAGAACATGCTTAAAGTTAATCGACACAAGCAACATTTTTAAAAAGGCAAAATGTCAATGTTGTAGAGTCAAGTTGTGTCAAACCTTATGCTTTAGTAAAGCATAAGGAAGCCACCAACGCTAGGCTTGATAAGTCATGGTGTATTAAAAGAGTTACATAAAGAAGCTATATGCATTTTGTGAGAATCAGAAAAAACACAAGAAGGGATGGTTGAATTGTGTTTTAAAAATTTTCTCACTTTTTGCAAGTAAATTGGATACTTAATAGTTAGACAAACAAGTTTAGTATTTGGTTAGACAAAACCAACAAGGATTTTCACAAACTTAGTTTAAAAAAATTCACCTTCTAAAGTTAGCTATAGGAAAATAACATGCAATGTACAAAGAGGTTAATGAAAGAGTTTACACAATATTTTTGTACTGGTTCATCAGATAGCATATATTATGTCGAGTTTATTACCAACCAATCAAGTTCCACTGATCAAACTACTACTGCAAAGTACAAATAAGTATTCTTTAACAAATTATTCTTGACTCAACGCAAGTATTCTTTTAACAAGTCTCTCCTAACACAACCTAAGTATTATCTCTACAATCCACTCCTAGATTAACATAAGTATTCTTTCTACAAGACACTCTTGGCTCAACACAATATTCTTTCTACAAGTTACTCCTGGATCAAGACAAATAAATGATGACTTTCATGATTTTGATTTAGAAAAAATGTGCAAAATATTAAGGACTACTTCTAATTAAATGATGAGCATATAAATGAACTAAATAAGACTCTAAACAGCTTAGAAGATTTAGAAATTTAAAGCTAAATAATACATGTTAAGACCGCATTCAAAACTATGACAAGCAAAACATGTTATAGAGTTTTCTAAACACGTGAAATTGATTCAAGACAATTGGAACAAATAATTGAATGAATTAAGAATAAAATTAGGCATAGAATATATAAGGAAAGTAAACTAAACTAAAGTTAAAGGAAATATGAACAAGACTTAAAACTAAGACAAGAAAGAAAGAAATGATGATTTATCTCTTGAAGACCTCCATGTCTAGCTCTGATGCTAAATGATGGAAATCACCTTCTTCCAAAAAGCAGAAGACGAAAACAATTCTTAAAACTTTTTCAAGTTTCTTGAGAAATTCGGATTTCTCTTCTCCTAAGGAAGGTTCCATGGAGAAGAATAAGGAGAAGATTACTTCCATGTATGACCTCAAGAACAAGAAGAGAAACCTATAAGAAAATCAATTCTGATTCAACAAAAAGTTAGTTGTACATGCACCAAGGGGTCTTATTTTTATAGAAGCCTAGCCCTTGGCATTTTGTGATACAAAGAATGTTAGACTAAATGAGTTGCAAACTGGATGTCCAAGGGGAGTGAAGGAATACCCCCAAATTAGCCTAAAAATGGCTTATCCCATGTGACGTGGGACTTAATGCTCCATTCTCTCTTCTTCCCTTACCTTGATTGGATTTGACTAGGGTTCCTAGGATTCTTGATCATCCAAACAAGGCTTAATTAGGGTTCAAATCAAGTCCACATATATCTCTACAGATTCCTACAAAATACAGAGGAAATGTACACCTTGATAAGTGTCAATTTTGAGTATTTTTTATACATGAGAAAACATGAGTATTTGTAGGTTTAAGTGTTTTTTAAGATAGTAATTACCCCTAATTTGAGAGTTTTTGGATCTAAATTTAGATTTTGAGTACTGAGTTAAAGGAAATTATTTGACCTCAATTATTGTGAAATTTCAGGTATAAAAGAATGAAAAAAATGAGAGATTGGAAGATTCATGAAGAAGAGAACTAAAAAGTTTAAAATTTGATGAGCCCAAGCGAAAAGTCATTTAACCTAGCCCCGAAAATGAGTTTAAAAGGGGGATTTTAGGTTTTCTGAGGAGATTGAAACCTGAGGGGACGAGAGCAGCCGTTAAGAACGAAGTCAATTCATCAATTCTTCTTCTTTTCTAGCAATCTTCCTTTCCTTAGGTTGGAATGGCTACCATGAGTAGCTAAATCTTCATCTTTGGGATTGAATGTAATCTTTTGAACTCATTTTTATTTTGGTGATATTTATATATAATATTCAGTTTCTACTCAATTGGTATTTTCATCTTGCGCTTATTGCTAGATTTTATCTTATCAATAGAGTCTTGATTTTAATTATTGAATTTAACTGGAAAGTATTTTTAAGTTTCTGACCTAGATGAAAATACTCAATATATTGGAATATTAGAAATTTCAATGTATTGATTGCGTATAACATTTGTTCTTAATGTTGGGTAATTTACTAAATAGCTGACGAATCCGTGTTTAGGAAACTTCTTAATGAATTTCATGTCAAAGAAATCGATATGAATGACTTTTGTATGTGCATCAATAGTGAGTAGTTATGGATATTGTATATTCTTATCAAACCCAAAATATGAATGAGGGAAATAGATGAAGTTCAATCCAAGAGTTTTTCTAGATCTTTTAAACCACTTTTGATACTCGTTAATTTATTTTGCAATTGCTCTTTTATGTTAGTATGTTATTTAAACCAAATCATTATCAAATCATCATTGAAATTTTATTTGCTTAGTGAGTAGTGAAAGCTGAAATTTTGAAGAAAAATTGTTCTCTGTAGGATCAACATTCGTACTTTAAAAATCTATATTACTTTTGACTCAGTATACTTGCCGAAATAGGTAATCACACTTATACAATTTATATAGAACTAAGAAGAAAGATGAAAATCCTAGTGTGTTATTCTTCAAATATATTCTTTTTTGAAAATTCATCTTCGTCTCTCCTCTTAACCAAAGGTTTTGTGACTAGATGATTTCTATGAAGTAAATCAAGGATTAACCTTCTAAGGTGGAATTGAATAAGTATTTTAGTTATTTCGTAGAGGGATTGTGATGGAATACACCCTTACCACCTTAGTCATAGAATAAAGAGGATAAAGAGTCAAAGGATTTATCAAGAGTTTTCAAAAGATTAGGCTGAGCATGTTTGGGCCTCCTTTTGGGCCCAAATGCAACCTTAAAGAGATTACTCTAGAGATCATGGAGCATCAAGATGAAGTCCTTTACTTGACTGCTTCATCCTACACCTCCAAGCCTTCTCGAGGCACCTCCAAAACCTGAAAAAATACCAACTTTACCCTTAAGAAGTTTACAATTTTATCCTTTTGCTAAATAAAAGACAAAATAGTGAAATTGGAGGTGGGAGGTAGGGGTCGACGGTGATGAGGTGCAAGGGTAGACTGGTCTCCTTCTGTGGTGGTGTGCGTCGGCGGCGACAGAGGAGTGAGAGTGCGGCGGCGCGACAAAGCAGGGGTGTTAGAACGTCGTGCAATGTAAGTTGGGGTGGGTTGAGGTTGTATTACGGAACACTTATTCCAGAATGTATTTTGGTTTTTACGAATGAATTACGAAACACAGTTTTCTGGAATGTAAAATTTGGGGGTGCAGTGATGTTATTCCAGATTCAGAGGATAGTTGCAGAATGTCCTGTTCCACAACCCATTTTGTACGACATGCAATACACCCCCAAATCGCAAACCACATTAAATCCTCTCAAATACTCTACAAATCCAAAAATACATCATACATACCTCAAATAATCCTCAAATGTGTTGCTATTGAAGGTTCACGGAATGAAAATGGCCAACAAATCAAACCACGTAATGATGGTTGTGTTTTGGAGGTGGTGTTGCAGAGCTGAAATGAAGAAAGCTTCATAGAGAAAGGAATATGAGGGTTTTAGGATAAAAGGGTATTCGGGTCTTCATAATAACATTTTAAGGGTATTTTGGTTTGAAATGAAAAATTGGGAGGTGCCCACAAGAAGTGCTTGGAGGTTTAGGAAGAAACAGTCCCTTTACTTGTATAAATGTTTAGAATAATTTGGACTATGTATTTGGGTTAAGAAGAATAAAGTTTAGGCCTTGTATTTGGGGTTAAAATATGATAGTATACTCTATCTAGGGTTGTATTTGGGCTTCCTAAAGTCAAATGCAAACCTTAAAACGTCCAAGGCTTGAAGTTGGTGCACAAGGAGCTGCACACAAAGCAAGGAACATATTAAACATGTGCTAAATTTAAAAAAGAGACATGAGAAGTGTGAAGGCCACATGTCATGCTCTTATTGGCTCTTCTAGATCTAGAATTTTATTTTTGAACTTTAATTTTCTGAATTTAGCTCCACTTTGGACTAACCCTAGCACTATAAATAAGTGTGCTAGCCTATTGTATTTTCATCAGGGAATGAGTAGAGAAATGTTGCCCAAATTCAACTTCACTTGTTCTTGTGATTGCCTCTAGGTTAGTTCCTCTTTTGAGTTTAACCTAGTCACCTTGTAAGAGTTGGTCTCACCTCTATTGCATCTCTTTTTTTCTCTATATCACTTCATCCAATCCATGAATTATACACTACATTCATTACTTTTGTTGCCTCCTCCGTACTTTATTTAATGTAAAACTTCAAATCAAACAAGGAGCCATGGCGGTTTTTTCTTCCTCAAGGTGACAATGGGAGCACTCTTCTTATCAATGAAATCTAGTAATTTAATTATAGTGGTGGGAGGAGAAGAACAAAAAATAAAAAAATTTAAGTAGAAGAAGTTGTGATCATTATTAAAGAGATGAAAACCAAAGGAAAAAGAGAAAAAAGCAATATTTAATAAATGCAAAGAAGAAGGTTAATAACAAAGAAAGTTGTGATCATTATTAAAGTTTGTCTTCTATAAATATATATTAGTTTGAAGAGTAAGTTACAATTAGACTTAAATGGTGAGAAAAAAATATGTAAGTTTTTAGTTATTTAAGCCATGTAAGAATAGTGTAATCCTGTATATCATTTAATTTTGTATATTAAAAGATATGAAGATAGAGAGGGAATGATTGATATATATTTTTAGTTGTGAATAAATATTGAGGAAGTAAAGAATATAAAAGTAATGTAATGTAAGATATAATGGTATAATCAATTATTCCACGAATGCATTGATCCATGATTAGATTTATTCTTTTTGACTCTAATTTTTAGCTTTCAAAAAATGTAGTAACTTAATAATATATAATTATAAAAGTGAAAGTGTAGAAATAAGGCAAATTAAGGTATATCGACAAAGAGAAGAATTTTCTTCCTTATTTTGGTTTAGGATAGAACAAAAGGAAGTTATTTGAAGACTTGAAAAGCTGGTTACATGCTTAAAAGAGGAGTTACTCACGGAGACAAAAGTTATGTTAAACGCGGAAATTGAAACAATTGTGTAAACGTGTCTATCTACAAATGGCGACAACTGGGTTTCTACCAAAGCGTAGTGTAGGAGCCACATAAGAAAAATAACCAATAAAGATTTGTCTATATATAGAATTTGGATGTAATTTTTTAAGGATGAAAAAACTCTATGTACTACACGACACAAACATGGAGATGACAATAAGAACACATGAATACCATTCTTCTTTTTCAACAATTTATAGTATTTCATATGCAACTAATTATTATTTCATTCATAATTTCTTCTCTACTTTCAAATAACAATTGTTTATAGTGTTTATTCATTGTATTTTATAATTCATGTTATCATGTTATTTCCAAATTTTCTCAATAATTGATCTCATTTATATTTATATAACTCAATTAATAATTTTAATTCCAGTGTTTACTTCTAATAACAATTTTCAAACAATTTTATTTTATATCAAATTCATAAAAATAAATATGAAAATATTTTCATCCGTGCTTCGTTGATATTTCTTGTTTTCGATAAGTTTAACAAAGTATTTTTGTATTTTTAAATCATTCAAATTGAAAAGCCTTTTTAATTGCTAGGGTAAATAAAAAAAGGTACACAGAACTTTTCTGTTTTGCGATTAAATATTTTAATTAAAATCTTGTACCAAAAAACACATATACATGCCTAGGTTTTAATTAGCAACATCATGGACATGTCACTACCAATTTTGTCGGATGTGCCAGTTGTGCTTGTCTATTTTAATTTGATATAGTATTTCAATTATGCATTATAGTACATAGAATTAACAATTTTATACAATAACAATTATAGTAAAAATATGTTTCTTAAAGCAAGTATTATATAAATTAAAATTATCATTAGATAAATATGTTTGAATATATAAATATATTTTTAATCTACAATGATCCATTTAAATTACGATATAAGATTATTTTCAAAACTTAGAGATAAAAAAGGGTGGATATAATAAAATAGTAGATAAGTATTCTTTACTCAAAGATGAACTCAAGGTGACTTCCAATCAGTCCATTTCGAGTTCGGACAAATTCTTCCTCCATTCCATACTTCTCTATACAAAATTTAATTTCAAAACTGACCTTATAGAAAATAATAAAAATTTCCTTACTCTATTAAAAAATATCATTTTTCTTCTTCATTACCCACGTCGAATTAGTGAAATAATGAACAATTTCTGCATTTTTTTCTCAAATAATATCGTTTTTTAAAGTTTTGAAGATGATTGAACGGTAGAAAAATGTTTTCGACCATTGTGTAGTATTTATTGATGGCAAGAAATAATAGAGAGGTAAGATTTACGATTTTAATGAATTTTTGTAGATTCTGGTAGGACACCCGGACAAGGTCATTCAATTGTCATTTTTTTAAAATTTGAGAACCGACAACCAGACATCCGGTTCATACAATGTTAACCGGATGCACTTTTGGGAATATGTCATCCGGTGTGTAAGTTGTAAACCGGACGCCTCCCCCATCCGGTTGTCAAAAGAAATAAATTTGCAAACCGGATGGGCAAGTGGGTAGACCTCATCTGGTTTGCAAATTTGTGAATCGAACAAGGGTGCCATCCGGTTCACAAATTTGCAAACCGGATGAGGTCCACCCACTGCCCATCCGGTTTACAAATTTGTTAACGTTTTGTGAACCAGACGCCGATTCACATTTTGATTTTTTTGTTTTTTTTTTTTGAATTGTTGGAATGCTATGTTACAAATATGGATAGTCTTTGTATATATTCAGAGAAAGTAAACAAGATGTCTGATATAAATAAATGATGAACATGAAAGTGAACTGGCAAAACCAGAGACTCTTCCTAAAATGTAGTATAGGAGACTCTTATTGGCTCTTCATTTGTCTTAATTAAATTAATTTAGTTTGATTTTAATTGAATTTGAAATAAAACACAATCAACAAGAGTGAACTTGCAAAACAAGAGACTCTTCCTAAAATGCAAGAGACTTTTTCTTGCTCTTCATTTGCCTTAATTAAATTAATTTAATTTTATTTTAATTGAATTTGAAATTAAACCTAATCAGGAAGAGGATATTTTAATTGAATTTGAAATTAAACGAAGGGTAGACTTTTTTTGGCTCTTCATTTGCCTTAATTAAATTAATTTAGTTTTATTTTAATTGAACATGGAATGAGGAAGAGTGAACATGAAAACATAAAATAATAGATAGACTCTTGGTGAAATGCAGCAGGAGAGACTGTTCATTTAAAATGGGGGTTGAAAATTGGAATGAGGAGTAAACATCCAGAGGCAGCAAAAGAAGATACTCTTCATTTCTTTTTTTACTTTTAAGTACATTAATTTTAACAGTACATATAACAAAGTCATAATTTAATTGCATTAGGTTTTAAAAAAATTAGATACAGAAGAAGGTGAACAATTTAGATACAAAAGAAGGTGAACAATTTAATAGTGGACAAAGTTACATTTAGTGAACAAAGTTACAGTTTCCTCACCATATCACTCACAGTGCACAAAGTTAAAGTTACTGTTAGTTTAAAAAAAATGAAAAAATGTGAACCTGATGAACATGTCATCCTGTTATCATTTGTAAAAAAAAGACAACCAGATGGCATCTCATCCGGTTGTTATTTTCAAAATAAAATGAGAACTGGATGAAGCTCATCCGGTTGTCATACTACCAGATCGGAAAAACTCCGTTCGTCATCGATAGTCTCCCAAATACCAAATCAATTACTCTAATCAACAATACCACTTACTAATTACTAATAAACATCAAAAATTGCTTCTCTACAACTTGTTTGAAGGTTACAACTTATTCAAAGGTTTAATTGAAGATTTAGAAAAAAATAAACGAAACGGATCAAATCTGAACCGGAAAACGAATATAGGAGAGAAGGGAGTGAAAGATATTTTTGTCTTTGTACTTTTTAGTTAAGTACATAGTTATAAGTATGAAGGTGCGGGAAGATGGTATCGGGTTGGAGAAAGAATTCGTCTCCGAGTTCGCCGGATCAATATATAATGGGCTTTTGGATAAAAATAGAATCAATTCTTCCTGCAAATCAAAATGTTCTCATGAAAACTAAAGTAGTGTAGTTGTGTTTCTTATAAGAGCGAAATAATGAAAACGATTTATATATAATGGTTAATTGCAGGCAATTTTCTTGAAGGGTTGCCGAAGTAACAACAATTAGTGGACATAAGGATTGCAAGTTCCACATATAAGAACTACATTTAAAGCATTAAGAACCAAAGATAACGATCAGGATTTTTTAGGTATTACAAAATAGCTTAAAAAGCAAGAGCATTTGGATTTACTCCCAGTAATAACCTCAAATGAATTTACACAATAATTTTACAACCTCCATACAAGTGAGTTCAATAGAAAGATCAGTTAATCTGATCCCCATAACTGGAAGGTTCATTCATCACTGCCAGTATCACCATCACAAAGTGCATCATTCCAATCCCTCTTCCAACTTTGGATGATTCATGAAACCACAACAGAAACATGTTTAGTATATCACCCTAATCAAATGAAAGTTCCAGGCAAGTTATTAGACACTGAGGACCTTAGCCTACAAAGTCATGCAACAGTTGTCCTCCAATGACATCTCTTCCAAAATGCCTATTCTGTGACTCATATCCACTCATCACATAGCCTTCATTGTTGGCTTCAAGAGCAACACCAAATCGCTGTGCTGCATTCAAGGAAAAGGGTTCTGCCAAACCAATACCATGATTTTGATAGAGTCCTAGTGTGAGTGACACACTATTGCTTGCACTGCCACCCATGCTCACTCCAACCCCACCTGGCTGATTGCTTGTGCAGGGAAGATTCAGCTGTTCCTGAGTCCTAACTGGTATATTAGGAACATCCTGAAACTTTTCTGTTGACCCAGATGGATTCTCAGAAACGGAGTTATCAGAAGGTAATTGATCATTTGACTTGTTCCTGCAATGTTCTTCCTTCTGTGAACTCTTTTGAGCCTGCCGTGTTTCTAGCATATGTATTTCCTCTACCATTGGTTTCCACAGCCTTACTCTTGCATTAATGAACCAATTAGACACCTGCACACAGATAGAAATTCCAAACATTAGAAGAACAAACCCTTTTGAGCACACATAATTTTCTGAGAAATATACTCAAGAAACTAGCAAGCACATGTGAATATTTCTTCAAAATAAGTTAAACCAAAACACACTTAAAGGTTGGTTATCAGTAATATTTACCTGGCTACGAGATAGACCAGTTTGTTTAGCCAACATTAGCTTGTCTGTGTCAGTAGGATAACTGGAAAAAGTAAAAGAATAACTAAGCTAACAAAACACTACACAAAAAAGGAGCTAAATGTGTATAGATGCACAATGCATAGTTTTGGCTGGGGAGTCAAAAAGATCATGATGTTGATCTCAGCTGTACATTCAGATTTGACTTCACTACAAGTAATCTCAGTTGTTGATCAGAAAATCATTAGTTGTTGTCATGCATGTTTATGCAAAATCTACTACTGATTTTCTCATCAACATTGCTTTAGCCTCTTAAGCAAGTTGGCTTACTTTAAAGGAGCTAGATCCAGCCAGAAGTTACTTGTGATTCATACTAAAAACATAATATGGAACTTACGGATGCAGAAAGTGTTCAAACAACCATGCTCTGAGAACGGTCACAGCACGCTCAGGGAGTCCTCTTTGAGGCCGCCAAACAGGTTGGTGCTCAAGAAACCCTGGCCTTTGGCTGTAGGGGCCTCTATCACTGTTGCCAAACCTTGAAGACTCATCCTTTCTGTTGCTGATGTGAAAATGAGCTTTATTGGCAAACTGAAGTTGGTCAGTAATTGCATTCTTCAAGCATCTAAAATGTTTGGACATGGCTTTTATGGCCAAACTTGCATAGGGAGCTGCATTGCTGAGGCCTGAAACATACTCAAATGATGTTACTACTGCGTGCATCTGCTGATAGTATTGCCTGTACCTCCTGTAAACCTGTTCAGGATAAATGAACATCAATTCTCACAATTAGGACACCTAAGTAATGCACCAAACATCTCATTTTAGGCACCCTTAGGTCATTCACATGTGAATCTCCACATATTAAATAACATATTTACCAAGACAATCTAAGAAGGCAAATAAATTAGATGCAAACCACATACAACAGAACTATACTCAAACCTCAAATTGTTAATTTCTTAGCCTTTGCATCCAATAACTTTGAACCAAAAAGACCAAGACATAGGGTGGATGCCTTTGAATTTAGTGCAACAATTGATAGCAAGAAGTCCCATCCATTGGGGAGAATGATTCATAAAATTTCATATAAACTTTGCTGGCTGATATTCTAAAAATTCAACATTTATGACTTTGGGATTTCAGCTAATGCTGCATCAGTTACTTGAATTGCCTGAAGGCTGACTACAAATTCAGAAATTAGAGAATTGAAAGAACATGCACTATATTGTTATCTAAATAGAGAAAGAGAAATAATTGGGAAGAAACTACATCCATTATAAATTCATAGAGTTGAATTTCAAGACAGATCTTCTGAGTCCCTCACATTTACTTGATCCCATCCTCCAAATGAGTAATTACATAACAGAGAAAGGGATCATCTTTTAACCGTTTGGACAAACAGCTATATGAAAGAGAAAAATAAGAGAGTTCCACTTTTCTTCACTGAAATTGGTAATAAAGTTCACCCACTTCAAAATACATATGCAATCTAATGTTTACAATGAAAAAGAAATATGAACTTTACTATTTCACTGTTTCATATAAATTTATGGTCACCGTCATAATTTTTACACTAACTACATCACTTCAACTTAAAAGACTTGTACCCCATTAAAATTATTGAAAAAGAGTTTATCAAAATTCCTACATCTAATGTGATCCTCGAAGGAACCAATCACAAGCAGGAACTGTGACCTAAAAAACGAGGTGAGAGAAAATATGGCAAAACAAACATTTCACAGTGTGGTAAAATAAAGATTTTGCTCCACCACACATTTCTCCAACAATAATTGAACCCTGATAAATGGTTTTCAGCGAGAAGTTCAACCAGAGGAAAACCAAAGCCATCATATACAAACAAGGAAAATGTGTATATATAACTTATCAATGTTATCACCCTTTCTCTTAGTTTTATTCCCCAATAACAATATGAGAAAAAAATGCATAAGACAACATTAAACATTTTTAAATCATTTACAAGGACACCAGTTAACTAACATAGTACAAACATAGCCCTTATATTTATCTTAAAAGGGGCATAGTATTTATGTGCCTGAAGGTCCCCTTTTACAGTTAAATAGTCTGTTAAGAAATGCTTTTGTGGGCTAAGATGAAATTAATCAATATTTAATAAAATGGTATCACACTGCATGTACTTTACTAGATAAACATCACAAACCATGTATGACACATATATGTTCATTTCATGCTACAGTTTACCATTAATATAGTCCAATCAAAAAATAGTAACAGATAAATATCCAATATCCCAATTCCAAATACAGAATCAATACATCCACCGTTTATGAGACCACTTTCTTGCAAAAACAACCTAGTGAAAGATTAAATTGTATCATGATTCATGAGTTTGTATGACACGCTAAACAATTTTAGCATCCAAATCCTGAGTAATGTGTCAAAATAATAATTAAAAAATAAGGACAACTTTACATAAAGGTAAAACACCTTCGCATCCAAGTATGTAAGTTTCTTTAACCATTGAACCTCATGATCATATCACCACACACTTTTTAGGAGTATAAATCTTTTCCGATGGATTCCTTCAACAACTTTATGCAAATTATCCCTCCCAAACTGGGTGACATAGTCACATATTAGAAATCCTTATATATAGTTGACAGGCACTTTACAATGCCAATCTTCGTGCATATATTCCCTCCCATTAACTTTTCCAAAAGGACAATTGAGTTCACCGAGGCCATCCATCACAGGAAATACAAGAATCTTGATGATGCACATATGCACAGTTAAAAGACCATTCACAAAAGATATAAACTACAATGACATAATCACAAACATAGCAACACGCTTAATCAATGCAATCAATAAGAATCCAAGCAACCTTCCACTTTGAAGGAATCACTAGCCCCATACATTAACATAAGCGAACTTTTAAAAACCTAAACAATACTAAAAAAATTACTAAAAACTGGCAACTCAACTACACATTTTTCATCTGGATAACCTAAACCAAAACAGTAACTGGACCAAAGGACTAAAATTGAAATCATCAGGAACATCAAACATGAACAAACAAAAGTAATACCCCTTCACCAAAATTTTCAAGTCACAATAACACAAAGTGAAAGGGAAAGAAAAAGGATATTAACACAAACGACACAAACCTCATCAAGCATAGTTAATAGTCTTGACTTTTTGCGACCCTGGTCACCCCCGTGATCCCCTAGTAGATCTTCACTTGAACTCTCAGGAGGAGGAAGAGGAACAGGTTCCATCAACGATGCATCAGCCACCATCTTCTCAGCACAAACTCCACCAACATCACATAGCTCTTCCAATAATTGCTGCGCAGGCTTCAGGAACCTCGATCCCTTCAATATAGAAGCATAACCAGTAAATGGCCCCATAGGCACCGTGCACCTCGAAGCTTCATTCAAACCAGAACCACCATAAACCACACATCCACCACCACCACCACCAAGCCCACCAACCTTATCACCATAAACCACAGATCCATATCGCTGAAGATTCACTCCGTTGTTATGTGATGACAGAGACAAAGACAAAGGCTCAGGCTTAAACACCATGATCTCACCACCATTATTATTATAACCCTGATCAAACTCTCCCAGGTTCTGCGCTTGGTAAAGAAACATGTTGTTGTTGCTGTTGTTGTTAATAACCTGAATTGTAGCTTGGTTCAAAGGCAACGACGATTCAGGATCCAAATAAGAAACCGAAGAGGAGTTAGAAGAACAACACGAAGAAGAAGAAGAGCCATTGTTCATAACTCCTCCACCTCCTCCTCCTCCTCCTCCAAAACCCATCATCAAATTTGCACGTTCTTCCTTCACCCCACAACCCAAGTTGTGCTTTTGGCTGTTGTGGAAGCTCGTTAACAACTCAGAAGATATGAACGAAGAAGGGTCGTACAAAGGCAGCAAAGTCGAGGGTTCAACGAGACCATGTTGGTTCTGTGTCACCACAACTCTTAGCTTATCTCTTCTGCTTTGCTGCGGCACATGGTAAGCCTCAAAACCCTCAGCCATAGAAAAAAACAAGCAAACAAGAACACAAAAGCTGAAAATGAAGCTCCTCAACACAAGTTAGGGAGAGAAGAGAGTGTTGAGTGACGATAAAACGAGAGGGAAGAAAGGGTGTGTATAATTGTGATGTTATTGTGAAGCATGACAGAGAAAGAAAGTGATTTAGTTTTTTTCTATGTATGTAACTATATACTACGTGAAGTGGGATTTTAAGGAGAATTAAGTTAAGGTTTTTGTGTGTGCAGTTTTTTGGGTTTTGGTTTTCGCAGCAGGCACACTCAAATTCCTTCTTTGGTCTTTTCTTTGTTTCTCTCTCGCTACAGTGTTATGGCTCAGAGTGAACAACACAGATTCTCTCTTCTCCCTTCAAAACAAGGAACAAAATGCAAACACTACAAGGACGAAGACCTATAGGGTTTCAGAAGGATGGTCACCGGCTATTCCCGGTAATAGCTATTGTATAATGTATGTATATGTGTGTGTCTGCTCCTGGCTTGCAGGTATGTCTGACACTGGGTTTCTGCATTTTGTCGTTTTCCCAACCCTCTTGCTTTATCATTTTTCTTTTCTAATTTTATTCACTCACTTTTAAATCATTAGAAAATATTAAAGACTATTGTTTATTATATCATTATTATTATTTATTATTATCATACGTTTTCCTTGTATCCACAAAAAGTTATGTTGTCATGTTGTGATTCCTGCATGAACACGTTGCTTGATGAAATTTGGGTGTGTTTGATGCGCCTGATTTTAATTAAAATCAATAAAAAGTACTTTTGGATTAAATTAAACTTATTTTACCAATTTTTCAACAGAATAACTTTTCTAAATATAAACTTAGTTTCATAAATTTTAGCTTATGCACATAGTTTACTGTTTTGAATAGTAAATCAATAATTATATATATACTGTATTTGCAACAAATTCAGTATTACTTGTTAGAATGATCGAATGGTGTAAAAAATATATAATTTAATAAAGTGACTGGACTTGACATGAAGAATTCTGCTTAATTAATCAAAATAATAACTAAAAAAATAGATAAAATTCGAAATACACTTCATCTAAAACAAAAGGCCACAGAAAGAGCTCCTTGAACAGAAACTTGATTTGATTTAACCAGTTTAATTTTTGCCTGAATAAAGTATACGTCATGTCATTTTTTCCCATATGAATAGAAAACGTCAATTTTCTATGTAGCTTTAGTAAAATAATTATGATTAATTTGAAATAAACTATAGATTTGGTTAATTTTATATTAAAGTTTAAAAAAATAATTAGTTCTCTTTCATGAAAGTTTCCCATAGTAGAATGCAAGGTAAAAAGTGAATTAAATATTTGAAAATATAAAAAAGTGTGATGAGATGAATGATAGCGATGGTGATGGTGATGACGCACGTGAGAAGAAAGGAACAGTGCGATGAAAGAAAGGCTGAGTTTACCCTTCTCAGCACTCATCCGCCAAACCTTCACCCCTTTTGCCTACTCTCTCTCACGTTACGAGGTTTGCACCATTTTTCATTTTTACTATAATTAATAAAAAAGTATTTTAACAATTTTTTTTAGGTAAATAGTAAGTTAAATATAATAAATATAGATATATTTTATTTATACGAAAATAAGAAAAACTATCACTGTATTAATATAAAAGCTTTAACTTTATTAATTTTATTTAAACTTCATTATTAATGGATGGGTAATTGAACATGTATCTAGGTAATTCTCACGTTTTTGTTTTAAAAAATAATTTTAATATATAATTAATTTTAAAGGAGTATTTAATTTTCTCTCTAACAAATATATAACAATTATTAAAAAAATAAACACATGATTGATTATATTAATGATTAACAAAATTTAAGCAAAGTTAATATAGTTAAAGTTATTGTATTAAAGCTGTAAAGTTTTTTTTCTGATGATGCTACAAAATAGGCCAATATTGGTTGACTATTTACTTTATTTTATTTTAATAAATTTTGTATTAAGATAAATTTTATTTTTTTAATTATTTTGTTGTTGCTATAGAACGTCTTTATTCTTAGGTTGATGAAAGAAAGGGTATATTAACTTATCTTTTAAAAGAGAAATGAAGTTAAAAACATTTAAAATAATAATATAAAACTAAAAAGTTATCATAATAATGAAAAAAAAAACTATTAGACATGGGAAAGTAATGAAAATATATTACAATAATCGTGGTTAACACAAACGTGAATCTAGGACCCGCATTAATTATGAAGTAGTTACGTAATCCGAAGTTGGAAATAAAGTTCATGTTGGTTTTTGCGTAATTGATCGACACGTGTTCATTATAATGGTTGAAGCTGTTGTAAGAATAATCAGACTACAATGTAAAATAATAATCATGGGTATGTGAATGGTGTTATCGAGGGACCTTTGTGTCGTTGGATCAGCAAAATAATTAGTGGATTAAACTACAGTAATCATGTTTAGCTGATTGATTTTGTACTTATTTATTTCACACCACGAATTCTTTTCCTTTAATGAATACTTTTGTTAACGTGCAATTCAAGTGTTTCTTTTGGTGGATAGGTGTTTGGAGATGTTACCAAGTGTATATTTATATATATTTTTTTAAATTTTCTTTGAATATCATTTTATAATCTCAACCATAATCAATTATATATAGTTTTCTATTTATTTATTTTTGTATAGCTCTTTTATCAGTATTTTTTTAGTTTTTCATTGTTTTATACCCATTTTTTTATCTCATTCTATATACATTTTCATTATTTAGAATAATAAAAGCATATATTATTATTTTTTTTTTCTAGAGTTCGTTCCTTTTTTTTCTTCCAACATATTTTTACACGTTTATACTTATTTTGTTATGGTAAGAAGAGCTTAATTTTTCCACCATACCTCTACTTTGAAATTTTCTTTCAAAATGTAATTTTTTTCATTATACCTGTATATACTTTTGCGTTTTGTTTTGAAATGCAATCATGAGCCAAAATATTAATCTTTCCTTCATCATTCATAATTGTTGGAGTAAATGTTTCTAGAAAAGAGGGAACCAGGTTGAATAAAACTTGTAGACTCTTTTTCACAACAAACTAAACTAAATGGTCTAATTGGAACAAAGTTAACAACACAACAAGAATTTAAATTGGTTCAATCCAAAACGTGAGTCAATATCATTCTTTCTTAAGAAAACAATTTAAGAGATTTTACTAATAAAATAATTTTGATTACAATGAATACACAAATATCTATAGGTTATCATGAGTACACAAACCTCTTCAGGTTACACGTGAACATACAAACCACTTTTGGTTTAACCTGTCTTAATCTTCTCTTGAGACTAAGGCCACTCGAAATGGTAAAGAAACAATCGTAGAAAGAACATACCTAAAGCTCACCAGGTTAAAGCTTTACATGGTGAAGAACTACAAAATTTTGCTTATAACCCAAAAGATTAGATGTTCTACTCAGTGGATAGAAAGATTGATTCTCTATAAATAGATATTGTATATAGTTTGTGTATCTTTAATGTTTTCTTTATCCCCTTTATATAAGCTTGAAAAGATTATCGTTAATCCTAAACTTTGTTTTAACATCTTCTTAAATGGAGATCTTCATCTTTGTTGCTTTAGATACTCAAAATAAAAAAAGAAAACCTGTGATCTGATTGATTTCAACGCTTTTGTATCAATTTCTTCTTTTAGAAACATTTTAAACATTTACAAAATATGTGACAACAAAGCAATTATTTCAACAATCATATTTATAGAGTTTCCTTAATAAAATTTCTTTTAATCGTTAACATTAAATTCATTTCAAATCACGATTTTATGTTTATTAGAACAAATCTTCTATAGAAAAACATTTTAAGTAGTTTATCTAGAAAGAAAAAAAATCATTACATCCTAATCATAATTTTAAGTAAAACTTTATATAATTTGTAACAGAAACATAGGTTGTATATCAGTTAGCTCATAAAGAATAGTATGAAATATTTATTTTTCATATTTCTTTTGCAGATAAAAACACTTTCTTAGTATATGTATAATTTCTTATAGTGTTTTTTATCATCAAACTTTTTTAGACAACTTATATACATAAGACTGTGTAGCAGGGTCTTAGGCCTTCTAAAGGTGACTAGACCATCTAGTGTCTCAACAATCTCCCCCTATTGACAGTAACAAAAACTGTGTGTGTGTCTACGGTGTGCGTGTGTGTAGGTTTGGGGGTGTGTGCGTGATGTGTGTGTGTATGTGTTTGGCGTGTGTGGGTGTGTGTTCATGTGCCTGTGTGTGTACGTGTGTCTATGTATACATGTGTGTGTGCGTGCGTGCGTACGTGGATGTGTGCATTCGTGTCTATTTTGTATGGGTCTACATTTCCTCTTACCTAGTTAATTGATCCATTAAAATGTTGAAGAAATTGTTTTAAAATGTTTTAAAATTTATTTAGAACTTATTATTGGTACTTGAGATATTTTAATGGATTGAAATAATGATTTAATCTATTAAAATATTCTTAACTAAGGTCCTAAAAGACTAAAGTGAATGTATTTAATCAATTACTTTTTCGGGTCCATCGGTTAAGATTACTTGAGACCTCAAGTGATTCTAAGAAGGTTTTTAATCTGTTAGAACTAGGTTTTAAGAGATTGAAAAATTTATGCTTTTCTTAAGGTTGTTTATCTATTAAGATTTAACATATTGAGAACTCAAATTAATCCATTGCTTTCACTTTAAGTGAAATCAATAGATTAAAACTGACAATACATGTTTTATAATTTTATATTTTTTTGAGAGTTATGAGAGAACTCTTGAAATTCATTTTGTGAAATACTTAAAAAATTTTGAGTGTGATATACTTCAGTTTGAAAAATCATTTTCTTGGAGCATTTCTTTGAAGATATTTGGATTATACAATCTTTGTTGAGGGGGATTTTCGAATCTTAGAACCTTGTTATTTTTTTTTTTGTAATTTAAGTGATATTGTTCCTTGTATTTTCATTCGTTTATGTGATTGGATAGGGTTTCTAGTTACAACAGGGTAACTACATGTTACTTGTTTGATGTGAACGTTTGAAAGTTTGTATGATTTAAACCAGCCCAAAAGAGATGAAGATTGAATCACCCAAGAGATAGGAGAAGTTGGCATTATTAAAGAAGTCACAGAACCTCGCGACAAAGAACAAAGAAGGGTATGAACAAGTAATTGAAACAAGAAACTACAAGATAACAAAACATAAAATGAATTAAGATGAAATGAACACACCACCTTCAAAGTTGAAAGCCTTCAAGGATGAGTGAAGGAGGATTCGCCACTTGAGAAAGCTTCTTAACATCAAAGAAAAAATAGAGACCAAAACTCAAAAATCTCACACAATCACAAAAGAAACTCTTCTTCATTCAACTTGTGATTTTTACAATGGAGAGCAACTCTATTTATAGCATGGGATGCAGTCAAAAAGGCGCCCCAAAAGACAAAAATATTCTAATCTAAGTTAACTATACTTAAATATGTTTAAGCTAAAATAATCCTTAAAATTAGGGAGACACACTTGGTAGTTTCTAAGATACATGAATGTAATGATTACTCTATGATGACTTGGATTAATGTACATGAAGAAGTGCACTAGGAGTTACTTACAATGCATGAATGTAATGATTAGGGGCATCACATCTAAAACTATATCCAATGAATGATTTTGAAACAAGAGTCAAAGATGACTTAAGTAAGTCATGTGAGGTGCATGTTCCAATTTAAGCATTCAAAAACTCTCTCAAGTTCTTACTCTCGAATTTGTACTTTTTGTCAAGTTCTTTCTAATTCCTACATTTATAATAATTTATTCTTTTAATTTCTAAACTCTAAGCTTCCCTCTTGTTAATCTTCCATCAAAGCTATTCTTTACTTACTCTTCTTTTTATCTTTTAATCATGCTTCTTGTTTGAATCCCTTGATTCTCTTTCTATCTTTCTTTCTTAGGAACTTCTTCATCCTCATATGTACAATTGTTGGTAGAACACTCTTGTAGGGTTCAAGAATTGTTTTCTTAGAGTTTTTGTGTTGTAAAAGACTTGTTATAGTGGAATCTTAGCTAGTGTAACTAAGAAACTGGATGTATCTCTTGTTTAAGAGTGAACTAGTATAAAACTTATGTGTGATTATTCTTTACCTTTTCTATTTAATTTTTGCACAGTGTTCTTGGTTGACCAAATTTTTAACAAATTAATTGTCTAGTTTAACAGGTTGTTTTTTTTTTTTTC
>Ga0209700_100542_pt1 | contig 71996 bp, 32 predicted proteins | sample SiratroredBW_FD_187528 | JGI IMG/M metagenome (GOLD analysis project Ga0209700, IMG submission 187528) | Root nodule microbial communities of legume samples collected from California, USA - Siratro red BW (SPAdes) (version 2) | ecosystem: Host-associated > Plants > Roots > Nodule | place: USA... | reverse complement strand
TTTTTTTTTTTTTTTTTTTTTTTTTTTTTTTTTTTTTTTTTTTTTTTTATTTCAATTTTTTTTTTTTTTTTTTTTTTTTTGAAAAACAATCACTTCTAGTTAAACTTGAGTATTCTTTGGACAACAATCACTCATAACTAAAATACTTTGATTAAGAAGAGTTTAGTCAAAATATCACTAGATTGCTAATTAAAAAGTGTATTGTCCTAAGATAGATAGAAGATTAGGTTCACTCTTTTAAGTTGTTTTCAAACACAAACAATATTTTTCCCTCGCAGATACAAGGTTAAGTATTGTTTAAGATTATAAAAGCTTATTCTAGGTCTTGTTGAAATATTTTTGTCAATCTTCCTTCTTTGTAAAAATGTTCTTTAAATAGAGTTGTGAAGAAAATGATCATTACAAATCCTTTTGTAGTATTTGTGAGGTTTTCAAACTTTTCATCTTGAATAACTATTGTTTGATCATATCACATTTTCAACACTTTAAATCAGCTCTAAGTACGGTCTTTAAATAATCTTGATGATGACAAAATATTATAAGATTCTTTTGAGAAAAATAAAGAGACAAACATTTCTTGCACAATGCATATGTATTAAGTCCAAAAATGTTTAAGAATTATTAGACAAAATATAATTATTTTCTATTAAATGAAGTATGTTTATTATATGTTCAAACAAAAACAAATCATTTTGCATTGTTTAGACAAATCATTTTGTATTGTTTAATTATATTACTGACATCTAGTATGCTAAGTGTCTCTTAAACTAAATAGTATTTGTTAAACTAACAAAATATCTATCTCTTAAATTAAATAGTATTTGTTAAGCTAACAAAATACATAATTACATGCATCTATTTAGACAAATAGACTCATGTCTCACAAGATCTAATACTTATAAAAATATATTTATATTTTTTTAATCACAAAATCAAAAATATTGGCCTTTGAATTAAACTTCAATCTAATAGTCCTTTGTACGATAAAAAAATAATATTATAAGTTTTGGTTGCTATCTAGTATTCACATAAACAATTATATTTTACTTTTAAAATACTTATATATTATAATTTTTATTATGTTTTTTAAATTCAAATATATATTTAAATAATATTTTATCATAGTTATATATATATAATATATATATATAAATAATATTTTATCATATATATATATATATATATATATATATATATATATATATATATATATATATATGTATATATATGAGTATTAATAGTTAATTAGATTAACATGAGATGTTAGATCTCTTAACTTTTAAAATTTGTTTAAATTATATTTTAGATTGTCCCAACCTAAATTAGTGTCATATATTCTTTTAACATATTATAAATATTATATATAATAACGCAATTTCTTATCTTAATAAATACAATTTTCTCTAATATAATATTATATTTTTATTAATATATCATTTATTTTGAAAATTATATTACAAAAAACACTTTAGTTATAGCTTTATATTTTTAATTTTACTATTTAAATATATAATATTAATATTTGTGTGAACAAATAACACTCTTCCGGTCTTATCTTAGATAGTTTAGGTCTTAATCGAGTAAAGTGAGATATACAAAATAAATCCTATTAAGATTTCAGGTTAGATAAAAAAAAAATAGAAATAAACTTGTTCGAGTAACAGTTATAATTTTTTTATATTCTTTATTTAATTATATATTTTCAATTACAAAAAATCAATTTAAATATTCAAATGTAATTGTTTGTAGAATAACTTAATATTGGTGGTAAGCCATGATAATATCAAACAAAAAAAAAAGATTATGAGAAGCAATTGATATAACCAAAAGCTAAAAGTTAAGGAAGTGTGTGACATATGACATGACCTTGTTTAAAATATTTATGACCAAGAGTTCATAGCATTTGACTGATCGTCAAAAATGTGTCAATTTGATTGAGTTGCCAAATAACTTTTACATGGCTTCAAATTCTTAAATATATCATCATCAAAAGAGTGACAATTTATATTTACATTATATGTTATTTTAAGATATATATATATATATATATATATATATATATATATATATATATATATATATATATATATATATATATTTATCGATTGCATTCATTTAAAACTGACTAGTTACAGTAGTAAAATTAATTTGTGTCCACTAGATTGGAAGAAATCCTTATCAGATTTAAAATATAACTATTACTATTTGGTGTAAGAAAATAGAACTATTTAATACATATCAAAATTTGAAAAATAGTCAAATTGTATAGTTGAAATTGAATATGAAATGATAGTTTAAATTTTTAAACACAGAGTAATTTAATCCAAACATACTTAAAAATTATTAAAAACCACTAATATTTAATATTTTAAAAAGTATATCATATTTACTTTAGTTGTTGAAATAGTTTTTAAATTGTTTGTTTTACTTTATAGGTTATTATATTTATTCTGACACATCAAGGAAATTTATTTCGCTTTATGTATATAAATTAAAAATAATAATGAAGTTATAGTCTACGAGGATATATATAAAGTGGTCCAAATGATTTCCATTTGTTTAAAAAGTTACAAACATAACTATCAATTATTAAAAGTATTCTTTTTAGTATGAAAAAATAGTAAAAGGAAATGAAAATAAAAATTTATATTGCAAAAACTAAAATTAAAATTTAGTAACAATATCAAGTGAAAATTTTATGTAATATTTTTTATAATATATATGGAACTAATATGCTAATAATATATTTTTTATATAATATAAATTTGACTTAAATATATTGTTATCGCTTGTAATTACTATTAGTTTTTATTTTTCATAAATTTAATTTTATAAATTAATTTAATTTATTGTTGAATATTAACATACTATACAAGTCACACGAAAGGTTAATACGTGGCATGTGATATGATATACTTATATGTGTGGTATCAATAAAAAGTGGAGATCATTGTTAATATTGAAAATTTCAGTAAGAAAGAAAGAGATGGATATTAATTGGAAAAAAATTGGTATACTATTGTGATCTTTGTGTTTATCTTGTTCTTCCTTAGAATTTTAAGGAAGAGACTTACACCAATAGGTTATGTAGAAATTATTTAAAATAAAACAAAATTCATAAAATTTAAAAGCAGTAAAAAACTTAGAAGACTAAAATCAAATTTAACCATTTGTACTAATCTAAAAATTTATTTCACCTTATAATTTTTTACAAATTAAATTTTGTTAAATCACTCTTAATTAAATGAGTTTAGCAACTAACTTGCAATATACAGTGGCGGCTCAAGGTTTTAAGAGGCCTAAAACGAATAAAAAAATGAGACATTTTTTAAATTAATAAAATAATTAAAATTATGATATTTTTATCTAAAATTTATTTTTCGAGCTTTTTGTGATACAAAATTATCTATTTAAATTATCATAATTAATTTCATTTAAAAAAATCTTTTTCAATATACAATAAAACTAATTCGTTTAATCTTTGTTGAGACATTGTTGATCTTAAATAAGATTTTATTAGTTTAAGTTTTGAAAAATTCATTTCAGCTAAGAATTGTTAATATTATTCTATATGCTATATATGCATTTGAAAAAAAATTTATTATTTTTATATAATTAAGAATGTTAATTGATTTATCATTTTTCAATCTTACAATCTCTTTCAAGATATTTAATTCTGAAAATAAATCTAAGCCATCAAAATCTAATAAATTATCATGTTTGAAATATTTTTCAAGGTTTAAGCATTTCTCTTTCAAAAGTACACAACCCAATAATCTTAAATTTTTAATACTAAATAAAAAACCAAAAATATTTTCATATATTTTAAATTGTTCAACTCTATTTTGGAGTGTGATAATTGTTTTATCTACAATATATAAAAAATAATCAATTCTAAATGACTCTTGAGGTAATTTAATAACTTCATTCTCAATATTTTCATCAAATTTTTTTTACGATTGGTTCTTTTTATAAAATTATCTATAGTCCCATTTTGTGATTTAACAAAAAGTTCAACTCTTTTTTTTTTTTTTGAAGTTTTGAATAACCTGATTCAAATTTTCTAGTTTGCATATTTGTATATTTTTATATAAAATTAAAAATTATAATATATATCACACTGAATATAACTTATAAGTATATAAAATAAGTCTAAGTTAAAAACATAAAACCTAATTGTCAAGACAATAAACTTGATGATAGTGTCTCAAGTCTCCATGATATTATCTTTGGATCTTGTCCTTTGGTATGTCTTTAAATATAATTTGTAACTTCCAAATTCTCTTCATTAAATCTGCACAAATTATTTTAAAATTAATTAAACAATAATAAAAAATAAAAAAATTTAGATGAATTGAACAATCTCATATTATTTTTTACCTAATATTGATGCACTCAAAAGGAGCAAAAGTGAACAGAAACTCTTCCTCAATAATCAATATACTGTTCAAAGTCTCCAAGTAAAGACATGTCCATAAATGCACAACATAGAATGATGAAATATGAAATGAAAGAAATTTCAAATTGGAAACAAATTGAAATAATATTATTAAAGAAAGAAAGAAACAGAAGAAGGAAAGAGATAAGTGAAGAAAGAAGGAGAGAAATGGAAGAGTCATACAATGATAAAACATATAAATAGATGATATCAATCCCTCGTTAGGGTTGAAATATAGGGAAGAGATAAATTAAAAAGAAAGTTTTGATATGTAAGATTCTTTGACTCTTCAAATTTTTTTTAAATATTATTAATTTATTATAAGAAAGTTTAGGGTTGAAATATAGGGAAGAGATAAATTAAAAAGAAAGTTTTGATATGTAAGATTCTTTGACTCTTCAAATTTTTTTTAAATATTATTAATTTATTATAAGAAAGTTTCAAGAATATTATTCATTAAATAGTATTTATAGTACCAATATAAATTTAAAGTCATTAAATAATATTTATAAAACCAATGTAAACTTAAAGTTACTTAAAATATTTAAATTTTTAATTAAAATTTTGTTAGTATAATTTTAAAATTAAATATTTTTTATTTTATAGAGACCTAAAACATGTATTAAATTTTTTTGAGGCCTTTGAAATCTTGAGGCCTACTGTTTGGGCCTTGAGCTCCCCGACAATATATCACTTAATCAAATATAAGAATTAAGATCTTATTAGACATTAAAATCCAATTTCCTTGTAAAGTATTTTTATTATAAATATTATTAATTTTTTTAAAAAATAATATATAACTGAGACGATTTGAATTTGACGAATTATAAATTCACTTATATAAGACACTTAACTTCAATTTTAAAAAAAATTAAAATAATAAATTTATAGTTGTTTCTTCTTATATATTATTCATCTTATTCATTTTTCTATTTAAATTTTGATTGTTTATATAATTTTTTTTAACTAGTTGAAATTTGAAAAATCAATTGTAGGTGGTGAAAACTCAAAGTTGAGTTGTAATATCATGTTTTCTGATCCCTAAAGCAGGCTCCATGGCAGGGAAATTTGAGGTCACACAATTAAATGAATATGAAATGAAAGAAGAAACAATTCATATAAGCCAACCACAAGATACCAAAATTATTCCATCACGTGCTTCCGACGTGAGGACAAAGATGGAGTGTCGGCTGCAAAAGTATTCTCTATAATCTATCTTTTACTTCTTTACATTTCATAGGTTATTTTCGCATGTGATTGGTTCCCCATTTAGATTTTACCAAATCATTTTTCCTTTTTATTGATAAAATATTTTCCCAAATTTCTCAGATGTTGTAACTCATGATGGAAAACAAAAATACTTCAAACCCACGAGCCTTTTTAAGATTTAAAAACTGATTATTTAATTGCAATTTTGGTGCATATATTTTACAAATTTTTTAATTGTATTTTTTATATTTTCCTTTTATGAGTTTACTCCTTATCTTTTAAGCAATTTTGATCTCTAATATTTAATTACCATAACTTTTTCAATTTTAAAAAAGTCACTATCTTCAATCCTGTAAAAATATCATAACTTTTTTTCCCAATTTGATTGTATATTGTTCAAAGTAAAAAATATAATGAAACTTAACATTAAACGAAATTGTAAATCTTGTTACACGAATCTAGAGGACTCCTTCTGACTATTTTGCAATTGTCCTATTGTCGTCTTATTTTAATTCTAGAATGTTCTTGTCCCAGCCCTTGCTCGTAAATGTCTCAAGTTCAAAATGAGAAGGATACCTGTGAAAGGTATTTCAAGACTTCAGTCAATTTCACAGTTTCTATGAGTAACAAATATTAATTAAATATACTCTTTTACTGTTTCATTGCATAACAGTAAACAATTAAAATTCAAAAATAAAAAATAAAATACTATGTAAAAAAATTAAGAACCAAAACTATAAATAATAATCAATTAAAAAACTGAAATCACTCGAGAAAAAAAATTATGAACCAAAACTTGTAAAGTTTATAAAATATAGAAACTAAAATTACATTTAAACCAATTTATATATATTAAACAAATAAGTTCCATTGTGTTGTTGGGAAAAGATTAATAGAGAGAGATTCACTTGTTAAATTTTACTACCCAATAACTAATTTAATTCTCTCCTTCACATATTCTCTCTTCTCTTTTTATATTTTTTCTCTAAATATCTTGGGCACTTTTTGCTATAAAGAGCTTTCTTTCTAGTTTTGAGATTCTCAGATGTTAATTGAGAAATTCCTGTATTCTGGGAAACTTGCGTATTTATCGCGGATAAGTCCTTAAGGACAGTAATTTTTATCACGCCTCTGGAATTTTAGTTTATTAATTGTTCAGCCGTCAACAATCTTAAGGACTTATGACTGACGGTGTGGAAAACAACAACATTATGTCGGAGATGTCAAACAGTGCTTTTTGAAATGTCAACCATCTTTGCAAAGTTGTTTCTGGATGTTTCGAAGATTGAAGTTTTCTCGGGTCAAAACTTCCGATGCTGGCAGGAACGCGTGTCTACCCTGTTAGACATGTACGGAGTTGGTTCTACACTTATGACGTCCATACCGGACACCAGTTCTCCTGCGAAACAAATTGAAGATTGGATTCATGCAAATATGGTATGTCGTCACACCATGCTCAGTGCATTGTCTAACGATCTGTTCGATGTGTATTGCTTCTACAAGGAAGCAAAGGAAATTTCGGATTCTCTTATCCTCAAATACACTGTCGAAGATGTCGTTCGACAAAGATTTGTTATCGGAAAATACTACCGCTGGGAGATGATAGAGGACAAGGATATCAAGATTCAGATGAAGACATTAAAGCAGAGAATATTGTTCTTCCTGATGAATTTGTTTCAGAACTTCTGATCGAGAAACTTCCGCAGTCCTGGACAGACTACAAACAACAGTTGAAGCACAGGCATAAACAGATGTCATTACCATACCTCGTCACTCACATCATCATTGAAGACACCAACCGGAAGGAGTGTGCTACTGCAAGGGCTAAGGCCTTATTGCCAAAGCAAATGTGATAGAAGACAGACCAACTCCAAAAAGGTACGAGAAAAAACCTGATCACAAGGAAAAGAAATCTAATTTTTCCTGTCCCAGTGGACCTAAACCCACCTTCAAGAAGAAGGGAAACTGCTTTGTTTGTGGAAGGCTAGGTCACCATGCACCTCAGTGCAGACACAGGGTCAAGAACGACAATCCTCCTAAGGCAAATATAGCCGAAGGGGAAGATACAATTTGTGTGGTCATTTCACAAGTGCACCTTGTAACAAATGTGAGCAAATGGGTGGTAGACTCTGGGGCTACCAGGCATATCTGTGCAAATAGAAATGCATTTTCCTCCTACTCCAATGTAGGGGATGGAGAAGAACAAGTTTATCTTGGTGATTCTAGGACTACTTCTGTCCTAGGAAAAGGTAAAGTTCTTCTAAAGCTCACATCTGGGAAGACTTTGGCTTTAAGTGACATGCTGCGTGTGCCGTCAATCAGAGTTAATTTGATCTCTGTAGCACTATTGGGAAAGGTAGGGGTCAAAGTGTCATTCGAATATGATAAGATTGTGATGACAAAAAATAATGTGTTTGTGGGGGAAGGGATATTGTGATCAAGATCTCTTTGTACTAAATGTTTCTGAAATTATAAATGAATCTATGTCTTCTGCTCATATTGTTGACTCTTATGATATTTGGCATGCTAGATTAGGACATGTAAATTCTTCGTATGTTATTAAATTGCAACGAATAGGATTAATTAACATGCATGATAAACAAAGTAGGAAATGTGATGTATGTGTAAAATCAAAAATTACAAAAAAAGTATGTCATTCTGTTGAACGTCAAACTGAGTTATTAGGTTTAATTCACAAAAAAAGTATGTCATTCTGTTGAACGTCAAACTGAGTTATTAGGTTTAATTCATATCGATCTTGTTGATTTAAAACAAACCATGACTAGAGGTGGTAAAAATTATTTTATGACTTTCATAGATGATTATTCAAGATATACAAAAGTGTACTTAATAAAACATAAAGATGAAGCTTTTGATATGTTTCTTTCTTATAAAACTGAAGTTGAAAATCAATTAGATAAGAAGATTAAAAGGATTAGATCAGATAGAGGTGGTGAATATGTTTCATTTTATGTTTCACCTGAATCCAATAGAGTAGCTGAAAGAAAAAATATGACTCTTAAAGAAATGATGAATGCTATGCTTATTAGTTCTAATGCTCCTGATAATCTTTGGGGTGAAGCTCTTCTTACAGTATGTTTTTTGCAAAATAGAATACCTCATAAGAAAACTGGCAAAACACCCTATAAGTTGTGAAAAAGTTTTCAACCTAATCTCAAATATTTAAGAATGTGGGGGTGTTTAGCTAAAGTGATGCTACCTGATCCTGAGAAAAGGAAAATAGGTTCTAAAACTTCTGATTGTTTGTTTTTAGGCTATGTTGAACGTAGTGCTGCTTATAGATTTCTTGTTCTTAATAGTGAAATAATTGAATGTAATACTATAGTAGAAACTAAAAATGTTGAGTTTTTTTAACATATCTTTCCCTTAAAGGTTACAAGTACTTCTGAACAACCTATAGACATTGCTAGTGATACAATGTGTGAGGATTTGAGGAGAAGTAAAAGACAGAGAAAGGAAACTTCCTATGGAGATGTTTTTTATACTTATCTTGTTGGAAATGAACCATTAAGTTTTTCAGAAGCTATTAGTGCTCCTGGGATAGGACCATTAAGATTGAAATTGATTCCATTAAGAAAAATAACACTTGGACTTTAGTAAATCTGCCTAAAGAAGCAAAACCTATTGGTTATAAGTGGATCTTCAAGAAGAAGTATCATCTTGATCGATCGATAGAAAAGTATAAGGCAAGATTAGTAGCAAAAGGGTTTTCTCAAAAACCTAACATAGATTATTTTGATACTTTTGCTCAAGTTACCAGGATTTCTTCCATTCGAGTGTTGCTAGCTCTAGCATCTATCCACAGGTTAGTTATCCATCAAATGGACATTAAGACAACCTTTTTGAATGGTGAACTAGAGGAAAAAATTTATATGACTCAACCTGAAGGATGTGTAGCTCCTGGCCAAAAAGAAAAGGTATGTAAACTTTTAAAATCTTTGTATGGGCTTAAACAAGCACCAAAACAATGACATGAAAAACTTGATAATGTTTTAGTATGTGATGGTTTTTCTACTAATGATGTTGATAAATTTGTGTACACTAAATCTGAAAATGGGGAATGTGTCATTATATGTTTATATGTGGATGACATGCTTATTTTTGGTACATGCATTGATATAGTTTCTAAAACTAAATTGTTTCTTGAATCTAAGTTTGAAATGAAAGACATGAGTGAAGCAAATGTGATTCTAGGAGTTAAAGTCATAAGGAAGGGAGATAATATATTACTCTCTCAAGAGCAATATACTGAGAAACTTCTTAGGAAGTTTGGCTATTATGATTTTAAATCAGTAAGCACCCATTATGATGCTAACTCCAAGCTAATGAAGAACAGAGGAGAATCTATTTCTCAATCTCAGTATGCCCAGATAATTGGGAGTTTATTACATTTAATGAGCTTTTCTAGACCAGATATTGCTTATGCAGTAATTAGACTGAGCAGGTATAGTCAATGTCCTAGTCAGGATCATTGGGATGCACTTGCAAGACTTATGAGATATTTAAGAGGTACAATGGATTATGCCATTGAATGTAGTGGATTTCCCGTTGTGCTAGAAGGATATAGTGATGCTAACTGGATCTCTGATTCAGATGAGACAAAATCTACTAGTGATTATGTATTTACACTTGGTGGTGGTGCAGTTACATGGAGATCAGCCAGACAAACCATTATTGCTAGATCAACAATGGAATCAGAGTTTGTTGCTCTTGAAATGGCTGGAAGTGAAGCTGAGTGGTTGAAAAACTTCTTAGCAAACATTCCATTAGGAATGAAACCAAACCCATCTGTATCAATACATTGTGATTGCCAATCGACAATAGCTATAGCTAAAAACAAAACTTACAATGGAAAGAATAGACATATACAATTGAGACATAATTTGGTAAGTCAACCGTTAAGGAGGGGAACAATTTCCATTAATTATGTTAAGTCAGAACGGAATTTGGCCGATCCTCTGACAAAACCTCTAGGAAGGAACATGATTTTAGAAACATTGAGGGGAATGGGACTCAAGCCATTTGCAAACAAACAAGTGATAGAAACCCAACCTTTGTGATTGGAGATCCCATAAATAAGGTTTATATGGATAAGAACAAGTCACTTGTTAGTTCTGCTAACACAAAATTGATTTAAAATCAATTTGTCCATTCCTATGGTGTATGAAGGTGCTAGATACTACATTATTGAGAAGGTAAACTTTGTCTTTAAAATTTTATGTGGAGTACGAATTTTAGCTTATAACAAAGTTTTTAATGATTTTCATTCCCTTATGGGTGGTTTATGATTTGCAGCATATACTTGATGAAATCACCTATACGAGTGTCAAGTGGGGCCGCTTGCATGAGATCTTTGCGACATATCTAAAGCACTCATGAATACTGGGCACGCGCATGGCCTATTAGGCGCAACACAACAATAACAACAAGAATTGTGGGGGTGTATTGTGATTGATAAACCTCTAACACATACTAAATATCTTGGTTCATATAGCTTGCTATACCAACTACACTGTGTGTTAAGTTAATCAATCTAGGACTAGTTTATATAGCTTGCTATACCAGCTCTGATGCATTACATCTTATGAGACCCACGATGTATTTATTTTCTTTCTTTATTCTTCAACATTTTGCAGGGGATTGTTGTGAAGCTGTGGGTATTGCAAAACTGAAAAAGGGGAAAATTGAAAGCTTTCGAACCCTAACAACCCAACCTCCACAGATTTGCGAAAATCTCTCCAGCAACCACCTCTCTTCTAGAAACTCTGAACGTTGCACATTAGGAAACAGATGCAGTTTTTGCAGTCAATCTTCAAGAAGGTAGGTTGTTTATTTTTTTGGAACGTTGAAGCTTCTTTGGAACGTTGGAGGCAGTTTCACTTCCGCAAATCATGGGTAGAAGCTAGAAGTTGTTTTTCAGTTTGTTCCTCTTCTACTTGACTCTTCAAAATCCGCTCACCCCCACGGTCCCATCCTCTATAAATAGGGGATCTCCCCCATTCCGAAAACACACACCAACACAACTCATATTCTCTTCTTCTCCTCTTCATTTGTTCTCTATTTTCTCTTTCTCTATTTCTTCTCTAAATATCTTGGGTATTTTTTCTCTAGAGAGCTTTCTTGCTAGTGCTGAGATCCTCAGTACTGAGAAGTTTCTGTTGTATCCTGGGAGACTTGCGCATTTATCGCGGATAAGTCCTTAAGGACAATGATTTTTATCACGCCTATGGAATTTTAGTTTATTAACATTTCAGCCGTCTTTACAACACCTCCAACCGTGGCATCTCCCACCATGGTTCCCAAACGTTGTCTCCTCCAATACCTCAACGTCCATCGTGCACCCTAAACGCACCAAACACCACCACACACCACCAAACATTGCCACCATGCGCTCCACATGCCACCACCAATCACGCAATGCTCCAACCACCGTGCCCCCCTCCACACCATACACTCATCATAGCACTTCCTCACCACACACCCCACCATATTCTCCTACATGCTCATCCAAATTTCTCACAAAAAGTCACCACATAACAACCAAAACCGCCGCACGCCATTTTAGCTTTTGTTGGGAGTTGTAGGCACTTGACTTTCGGTGCCAATGATAAAAAAACCAAAAATGTTTTATTTCATGGACCCCTTTTCCTGCATTCACATTAGTGTCGAAATTGTAACCTTGCATGCAAGTGGATCACATTCCATTTTACTTTTTTTTTCAAATGCCAATTTTAAGTTGCATGCACATGTGGGGTTTCTTATTGACGTGGAAGTTGTAACTTTGCATGCATATGGGTCCCATTAGCTTTTAACCTTTTCCAAAAGCCCATTCATATTCACGTTTCAATTTTTGCATGCACATGGACCCCACTTTCCTTGCCAAAAGCTTTAACATATTTATATGTGTCAATGTGCATCCGTGTTTAAGGGTAGTTAAATGTTTTAGGAGTATTTCAATGTATGTATGCCACATTTCCACTTTGCTAAAAAACATAATGTCCTATTCACGTGGCTTTGCCATTTATAAAAGAAATATGCCAATTTATTTGTTAATAATCTTAGATATCAAATGACCGTACATGTCATGCGATATTTAATATTATTATTCTAAAGTTTTTTTTTATATCAAATGGTCGCACGCGTCATACGATATTTAATACAAAATTTTAGATATTTTTTGGGATATTATATTTTTTAATAATGTTAGATATCAAATGGCTATACACATCATACGATATTTAATATTATTATTCTAAATGTTTTTTAGATATCAAGTGGTCGCACGCGTCACACAATATTTAATGTAAAACTTTGGAAATAAGCTTTTGGGGTATTATATTTTCTAATAATGTTAGATATGAAATGGCCACATATTATATTTTCTTTGCTTGTATTTGTATTTTTGTCTTTTTCTTTGAGAAAATAAACATTTTACAAAATCACACTTATTTTACTTGTTTAATTAAAGATACCGTCTTAAGACGGACGTTGTGGGGGTGCTAATACCTTCTCCACACGTAACCTACTCCCGGATCCGATTCGGTTTTCGCAGACTTGTTTTATCAATTTTTTTGGTTTTTCCATAGTTTTTCATGATTAACTATGGTGGCCACTCCTTTTCCTAAATTTTTCAATTATTTTAATTTATCTCTTTTGGATAGCTATTCCCGTGGTGACCTCCGGTTGCGACAAATTTCATATACATCTTTAAGTTTATGTGATAAAAATTTCGGAACAAAATACAAAGTATACCAAGAGCAATAAATCAAATAAAAATTCTACTAAATTTCACTCTAGAATATTATTTTGGTTTTTCTAATCCATTTTGGTACTTTTTTTAGGAATCCGTTTTATGTGCTAATTTTCTTGTGTACCTTAATTTCTTGCTTGTCAATTGCCTTTTATTCTTTGATGTTTGTCGCATAATACTTCAATTTGAGTTTAGCATTTCAAGTTGAAAAAAAGGATTTAACTCTTCTTTGTTATCGTAATGACAAGCTTAAGATTTGCTCACATAGAGAGGACCACCAAGTGCAATGGCTTTTAGAGTGAAACACTTGTGGAAAGGAATGCCAAACACTTGAAGAGTCAAATCTCTTAAACATAGCTTTAAATTATTATACCAAGAGTGATTGTATTTTCTTTGTAATTCATTTAAACATTTCAATTAGTGGACTAATATTTTGAGTAGACGATAAGTGTTCTCAAAGGTCCATAGGTGCCAATGAGTCTCACCTAGGAAACGCCTAGTTTATAATTCTTGCAATTTTACAACTGTTTAGCTTAATGTGTGTTGCCTTCGTTTATGTTCAAGAGTTTTTAATAAGTCAAATGTTTGTATGAGGATAGTGGGATAAGGTTCTAGCTAGAAAAGACTTAGCTTATTCTTTTTTCATATGAAAACCTTTTTATACAAAGCTCAAAGATGTCTCGACCTTCTCCTTATTTCAGTGGCAACTCAAGGCTTTAAGAGGCTTAAAGCGAATAAAAAAATGAGGCCTTTTTGAAATTAATAAAATAATTAAAATTATGATATTTTTATCTAAAATTTATTTTTTGAGCTTTTTGTGATGCAAAATTATCTATTAAATTATCATAATTAATTTCATTTAAAAAATCTTTTTCAATAGATAATATAGTTTATCCGTTTAATCTTTGTTGAGACATTGTTGATCTTAAATAAGATTTTATTAGTTTAAGTTTTGAAAAACTCCTTTCAACTTAAGCAACTGATACTGGAATAGTTAACATTATTCTATATGTCATATATGCATTTGGAAAAGAATTTATTTCTTTATATAATTAAGAATGTCAATTGGTTTATTATTTTCCAATCCTATAATCTCCTTTAAGATATTTAATTCTGAAAATAAATCTAAGCCATCAAGATCCAATAAATTATCATGTTTCAAATACTTTTCAAGGTTTAAGCTTTTTTCTTTCAAAAGTACACAACACAATAACTTTAAATTTTTAATACTAAATAAAAAACCATAAATATCTTCATATATTTTAAATTGTTCAAATCTATTTTGGAGTGTAGTAATTGCTTTATCTACACTATATAAAAAATAATCAATTCTAAATGACTCTTGAGGTGATTTAATAACTTCATTATCAATATTTTCATCAAATTGTTTTTCTTTTACGACTGGTTCTTTTTTTCGCGAAACTTAGGCTCTACATATGTAGAGGAAGCAATTTCAGAAGCAATTTCTTTGCAAAAATAAATGCATTTCCAAATCCATTTTCTATATATGTTTCAAAAAATGAAAGAAGACCTTTTAATTGTTCAATGGTCATATTAATACACATATCTTTTGATTGTAAATTTTTACTAACGGAGTTAATTGCAAATAATATATCATACCAAATAGTCATTCCTAACAAAAATTTAAAATTTTCAAGTTCATAAGTTGCTAAACACTCAGCTTCACTTTTTATATTTTAGGATCATCATTAGCTTCAACTAGTTCAAATAAAGCATCTCTTATTTGTAGAGCTTGAAATCTTACAGCTTTTACACTTTCAATTCGACTTTCCCACGTGTTTGTGATAATGATTTAAGAGTTAAGTTATGTATATGATTTTGTAAAATTTTCCATCTTTTTGTAGAGGAAGAAAACAAAGTATAGATACATTGTAACACTCCAAAGAAAGATGTAGCTCTAAGACAAGAGTTTGTCATATCACAAAGTACTAAGTTTAAATTATGACAACCACATGAAGTATAAAATGTTCTAGGATTAATATCAAGAAATCTTTTTTGGACACCTTGGTGTTTTCCTTTCATATTTGACCCATTATCATATCCTTGTCCTATAAGGTCATTAATATCAAGTCCAAGGACTTTCAGTTCATCTACAATAACATTAAAAAGACATTTTTCACTTGTATCATTTACTTTTAAAAATTCTACAAAATACTATTGGAGTGGATGAAATATCCACACATCGTAATACAAAAGACATTTGTTCTTGATGACTTATATCTGGAGTACAGTCAAGTATGATTGAATAATATTTTGCATTCTTTAATTTGAATTGTGTTGTTTGCTTAAGATCTTAGGATCCTATTCATATAATTAATCAATTTTTTTAGAATTAAATTGGATTGAAAATAAGTTAAATATTTATAATAACAGTTTTAATGTGCACTATGGGGATGTGGTTAATTATGCCCTCATATGGATGGGAGACACATTGCAGAGAACTGCACCATATGTGTTGTGGCCACATAGATGTGCGCTGCATGCTGGAGAAAAAATTCACTGCTGGTGCATCAAGGATCTAATAGAACATGATAATAGTTTAATTAGTATAATTGTAAATGCAACGTTATGTAAGCTTGAAAATACTTAAATTGTAAAATATTTTTTTTATTTCATATTTAATACAATTTTTTATTACTATTTCTTTCACTATTTATTTTACTCTTAGTGCTATATCTGTAATTTATTTCCAATAATATTATTTATAATAAAGCAAACTAAATATAAAGCTTCAATATGAAATAATGACTTAATTAATAATTTAAAGGAAAAATTGAAAATTTTAACAAAAGTTAATTAATAATAAAGTGGATAATGATAACATTGATTGATAATTTTAAAATTAATTTATTAATTAATTTTAAAAATTAATTAATTATTTGAAAGAAAATGTTGATGATAATTTTGTATTAAGTGGTTGCATTGGGTGGTTGTGGTTAACGAATATAAATTTGTGGTTGTGAGTTGTTTTGTTTGATTGAATTGATTTCATCTGGTTTTCTATCATTTTAAAGCAATTGCAACGACTAATGATGAGAAGTTGGTACTGAAGGGTGAAATGAGCGATATGTTGAGTTTGATGAAAAATACTTTCTATTTTAATAATGAAATCTTCCTTCGCGAACTCATCAACAATGCTTCTAACGTAAGTTGTCGATCAAATTTGATTTTTTCTTTGTATGTTTCCTTTTTTTTATTGTTAATGATTAATATTATGAACAGGCTTTGGATAAAATTCAATTGGAAAGGCTCAAGAACAAGAGCATTTTAGATGATGAATTAATTATCAAATTGATCCCTAACAAGGCTAACAAAACACTTTCTATCATCGATAATGGTATTGGCATGAACAAAGAAGGTAGGTAAGTGGCGATGTTTCATTTTCATTTTATTTGATGCTCATTAATTATAGTCTATGACATGTGTGTTTGCTTTAGATTTGATCAATAATTTGGATGTTGGGTTCTACTCTGCTTATTTGGTCGCTCACAAGGTGACCGTCACCTCTAAGCATAATGATCATGACCAATATATGTTGGACTCTGCCCCTAGTGCTTCTTTCATTGTTACCAAGGATATTAATGGCCAACAAATTTCAAGAGGAACCACAATCACCCTCTTCCTTAACGATGATCAGGTACACAAACTAAGTGATTCCCATATTTCATGTTATTTCTTTTATTCACTTTCTGTTCTTAAACAGTTGCAGTACTTGCAAGAGACCACCATAAAGAATCTCATTAGCAAACATTGCCAGCTCATTGCCCATCCCATTTATCTTTGGAGTGAGAACAACAAAGACCATTGGCAACTCATTAACATTTGGTTTGATAACCAGGAGATGCGCAATACATTTGTTGGTCAAAAGCTTGGAAATCACTTACCAAATAGTCTTGCATTCTCCATTCTTTCCAAATTGCCTTTGAAATCTCTTAAGAGATTTGGATGCCTACACAAATCATGGGCTCTCTTGTTTGAAAATTCTAATTTCGTGAACCTCTTTCACATTAATTTCCTATCTAATCAACATTCTTACTATGACGATACATCTATCCTTCTATGTCTCATTGATAAGAGTAATAATAAGTCCTCCTTATTTTCAGTTTATGGTAAGGAAGAATTAAACTGGTCAAATAAACTTATAGAGAATATTTTGGGTAGTTCTAGCATTAATGGAATTATTTGCCTCTACCTAAACAATATAGTGTATTTATGGAATCCATCTACAACTGAATTTAAGGTCATTCCTCCAAGTCCAGTTGAGTATGCACCAGATAATGTTCATATCATGTTTAAATATCAAGGATTTGGCTATGATTGTTCTAGAGATGATTATAAGGTAATTAGATATGCATTTTCTTTTCCGCCGGACAATGAAGAGAATGAATTGGATTGTGAAGAATGGGATGTTACAATGATATGGGAGATTTATAGCCTAAGAAGTAATTCTTGGAGGAAACTTGATATAGATGTTCCTAAATGCACAAGTTTTCATGATAAATTCTACTTCGAGGGGATATGTCATTGGTTGGATGCTTATGGTGACTATTCGAGGGCAGAAAGATATTTGGTATCATTCGACTTAAGCAATGAGGAATGTTATACGACTCCCACACCCATAGATATACCCTTAGAACTATATGATAATTTTGATATTAATTTGATGGTGAAACACTTATTTCTCTTAAATGGGAGAATTGCTGTGATATCAAACTATCATCAGACAACTACTTTTTACATATCAATTTTGGGTGAAATCGGTAAGAAGGAAACATGGACTAAACTATGGACTATTGGACCCTTACCTGGCCTTTCGTTTCCTATTGGAACATGGAATACGAGTAATATACTCTTCCAAACACATGATGGAAAACTAGCTTGGTTTGACTTAAGAACCCACTTCATTGACAAGCTTGATGTCAACGTACATAATGACATATGCCAGTTGATAGTTTATAAGGAAATTCTTCTTCCAATGAATAAATAGCTAATTATTTTTTCTTATTTACACCCAAGTGGCTTATGACTAATTATTAGAATTTTCTTTTGTCAATTTCATGTGAGACTTCTCCTTTGTAATCCCCGCTATGACTATGTCGAAACTGTAAAAAAACAGCTTATATTTGTATCACATTGTAATAAAATTTTGTATCATGACTTAATGTATAACCAACTATTTAATGAAAATATGAAACTGTGATCAATATTGTGACTTGTTTCGTATTTACACTTTAGTTGTCTAACAAAATTTACCTACAAATAGGTGTTAGTGTTCCTTCTTGAATGAGTTTTTAGATCTCATTGTGATTTTTTAAATATGGTTTGATGTTTGTGTTATTTGAAATGATTTAATTAGGTGATAGAGTGACTCCTCTATAAGATATAAGTAAACAATCTATTTATTTGAATTTGCTTCTTATTTTTAGACTAAACATTTGAGCATCATAGGATCAATTTTAATTGTCGTTGGGGTATTGTTTCCTTTTATAAAAACTGAAAAGTAAATATAGAAACAAGTTGTCTTTGTGAAAAAATAAAAGAAACAAGACCTTCCCAAGTCGTAGAGTAATAAGCAAAACAAAGTATAAACGAAAATTTGAATATACATACATCGAAGTTGCTTAACAAATTATTTTTTATTTTATAAAAAAAACTAAAAATCATAAATAACGTATTTATAAAGAAACACTTGGAATGACAATTTCAGAAACAATTTTACCTATTGGATTATGCTAGAACTTATAACAAAAGGCTCTTAAAGCATACACATTATAAAAGACATCTGAGATTGGTTATACAATTTGATAATTCAAAAGGAGAATCAATGATAAAATATTCAAGAAATTTTTATTGTGCTAACTCATCTAGTTTTTTTTATTCTTTCTTTATTTTGATTTTTTTTGGGAACTTTTGTTGTGTTTTAAGCACTTATATGTCTCTATTTTCTGAGAATTCCAACCCGTACACTAATTTGTTTTTTAAATGATTTATTTTCCAATAGAAAATGTAATTACAACACTTCCAATGATTATGGATCTCAAATCTTCCTAAAACATGTTCATTTAAATAAATAATTCAATCTAAAACTTATAAATTCTAGAAAATTAAATAAGAAAATAGAAACTGAAAACAACAGAAACAAAACATATACTAGATCAACCAAACATTAAAATTAATTTTCTCCACATACTTCTAAATGTGTGGCGTCACATGTAAGGAATACAACAGTCACATGTCATTGTACAAATTCGATTTCATCTGAGTAAATAAAATCATTTATGAAAAAAAATAAAAAAAGGCGTGATCAATTAATTTTACAAAAAAGTGAAAATATTTAAAATTAAAAAATATATTTTTTGTGAAAATAAAAAATAAAAAATAATAGAAGTAAAAATAAAATTTACTGTTTGTACTCTTAGCATTACCATTCACACCCCCATTTTTTCATGCGGTCTGGTAGATTAGGATTATCTTCCGCACCCCCTCTTTTCCTTCATGCACCCCATTCTCCTATTTGGAATACCAAACCGAGTTTAATTCTCATACACATTTTTTTACTTTTTCAAGCCTCCCCTATAATCTTTGGGAATACCACTCACATCATCCTTTGCACTCTTTTATTTATTCTTCATGTCCCCATAAAATATTGATTAAAAATAAAAAAATGAAAACATAAAAAATGAAAATAAAAAACAAAAATAAAATATAAAATAATAATAAATAATATGATCGTTTTTTAGTTTTAAAGTAACTTTCCACACCTTATTATTGTCAACTTTCACCACTCGCACTCCTACTTTGTCTTATTCTCACAAAATATAAAATAAAAAATTATAATAGTAATAGAAAATAAAACCAATTGTTCACCATCCACTCACTCTCAACGGCTTACACCTCCTCCTTTTTCTCCACTCTCACTTAGTTCTAACTTTTCCATACACCTAATTAGTTATTTTTCTTCTCCTTCCAATCAATATAAACAGAGACTGGGTACAACACTCAAGAGGATATACACACAATTTCACATGAAAGTCACATCGTTTTCATCTTCATGACCACCTCTCTTTTCCTCTCTCAGTCATTCGTCACTCTCCCTTATCCACTGTTCCTAACCACATTGCACTAACTTAACCACTGTGCTCCTGCAAAGCTTTTATAGATTCAGTTTGGTACAATGTTTTATGTTTAGATGGGTAACATTTGCTACAATTTTTGTTTTCAAATATGTTCAACTTCATGCAATATTTTGTTTTAAAATGCATTTAGTTTGTTACAATGCTTGTGTTTGCAGTAAAAATAAGTTCAGAAGAAAGTAGAGTCAATTTAAAAGTGTGTGCATTTATTTTATTTTTTTGAAATATGAAAAATTTTGTAGGAGTAGCAAATATTGTTTGTGCATGTAATTTGGTTTATTTTGGAAGTTTGGTGCAAATTTCCTACTATTATTTCTTTTTTCTTTTTTTTCCCTCTTTTGAATGCATTAGAGAGAATGTTAACTAGAGGGCTTCGCTACAATGATATGTATGGTATGGTGTTTACTTGACTTGCGTGCATTGAGTTTCTATTTTTAATGCAAGTCGGCTAATCATAATGTGGCTTTTTTTGGGGTTATGGTCCAACATTAAGAAAAAAAATAATAACAAAAAAATGAAAGTTTGGGTTTATTTTACTCGTCCAACAATTTTGTTGTTTGCACTCTGTTTTTATTTATTTAGCACCTCTAAAATTATTAGTTGCACCTTTCATGTTTTATAAAAAAAAAAGGAGAAAGAGAAAACAAAAATTAGGGCTATTTTGTTTCGCCCAATATTTGTTATTTTTTCCTTCGTCTGTTTATATATACACCACTTATTTTGAAAAAAAAGAAGAAAACAAAAATTTGATCCTATTTCATTAGACCCACTTATTTGCTATTTGTCCCTTGATCTGTTTATCTATACACACTTATTTTGAAAAAAATGAGATAAAAGTTGGGCTGATCTTGTTAGTTCAACAAGTTTGAGTTCTTTTTCTTTTTTCTGCACCCAATTTTTATTTTAGACTCTCTCACGTTTTTAGTTATAGTTTAAAAAAATAAAATAACAAGAATTGGGTTTATGCATTGGGTCAAATATTTCTATTCAATGTTTTGCATTGATTTTATAAATATGCAACATTTTTCTTTTGTTTTTTTCTATACAATAATTTTTTTATATTATAACTTCTAAATAATTTTAGATACTTGCATGACAGAACGCGTCGTGGTATTTAATTTTATTATTTTAACTTTTTTTCTTTAGATATCAAATGGTTGCACGCCTCATGCGATATTTAATACGAAACTTTGGAAAAGGATATCATGTTCTAAATAATTTTAAATACTTGCATGGCCGCATGCATCACCTGGTATTTAATTTTATTATTATGAAGCTTTAGAAATAAATATCAATTTTTAAAAATTAAAAAGTACAAAATTTCAAAACTAAAAATATTTCTTGTAGAAAATTTAAAAATTAGAAATATCAATCTAACAAACAAGTTTTCTTTAAGAATTACATTTCCATTGTGAAAATACGTAAGAGCAAAGTCAATTCTCTTTGAACCCAAAATAAATAAAAAAATATTTTCTTTATTTTTTTTTCTTCTCGCACTTTTTGTTTTTTAAATGTCAAGCCTAAAATAGAAAAATATTTTAACTACTTCTTCTGCACCTCCAAGCACTTCTTGGGGCACCTCCAAACTTTTCAATTCGGGTCCAAAATTCCCTTAAAATAGTATTATGAAGACCAAAATACCCATATACCCTAAAACTTCTTCACAAACCTCTCCTCTGCGGCGCCACCTGCAAGTACAGCCACCGTTCTATCGTACGTTTCCTTGGCCATTTTCATTCTGTAAACCTTCAATAGCAACACATTTAAGGATTATTTGAGGTATGTATGATATATTTTTGGATTTGTAAAGTATTTGGAGGAATTTGGTACGATTTGCGATTTGGGGGTGGGTTGTGTCTCCTACGAAATGAGTTGCCGAACGGAGCATTTCGCAACTCATTTCGTAGGAAATATGAGTTGTGGAATAGGGTATTTCGCAACTGAAATGAGTTGTTGAACGGAGCATTTCGCAACTGTCTTCCAGATCTGGAAAAACATCATTGCACCCCCAAATTTTAAATTCCAAAACACTGTGTTTCGTAATTCATTTGTAAATATCAACACACATTCTGGAACAAGTGTTTCGTAATACAACCTCAACCCACCCCAACTTACATTGCACGACGTTCCGCCATTGCCACACCACCGCACTCCCATTCCACTGCCGCCGCTGGCGACGCACACTACCGTGAAAGGAGACCAATCAACCCCTGCACCTCATCACCTTCATGCATCACCGTCGACCCCTCACTTCCAAATTTACTGTTTTATCTTTTATTTATCAGGTTTTGAAGGTGCCTCAAGAAGACTTGGAGGTGGAGGAAGAAGCAGTCAAGTATTTTCTTTTTTCTTCTTTCTACTTGCATTTTTTTTTTGTTTTTTTGTCTAGCCCAAAAGAAAAAAAAAATCTTTGCTTTTATTCTTTCTATATTGCATTTTTTTGTTCTTTTTGGACAAATAAATTTAAATAACTTCACTCATTTAATTAAATGCATTGTATTAGGATGAACTAATACATCCTCTATATGTAACTGACTCTCAAAATCTAAATTTGATTTCGCATACTTTTCCTTTTGTTTGGTTTTTCAAGAATTTTTAGTAGTAAACTATGATAGCGACTTTGCTTGATTTTTTTAAAAAAGGATTTATTTTATTGCCCTATCATGATCTGATTGGTATAGTTGTATTTCAGCTCTTAAAGTATCACTATAACACCCAATAAAATCCATCATATAGGAATCACATAAAGCTTTAATACAAAACATTACATAACCAAGGGAATCTAGTAGAGTCATTCAAAACATAATCCCTCTTCTTAGGTGTTTAAAAGTTTACATATCCTTAAAATGTAACTAAACAAACATCAAATAGCTACTCTGATATAACTTCATCAACAACTTGAGGTATATCCCTCACCTGTATCAACATCATCATTTGCTCTCGTGTAATACGCAATCATCATAAATAATAAAAGAATGAAAACATAAACAACCACAGAAGAAGGGGAAGCTAACTATTTAGAACATGCTTAAAATAAAAATTCCAACATTTATAATTAAAAAATCAAAGTCTCCATTTCAACAGTTCATAGGCATTGATTCTACTTCTGGAAGACTTGTGCATTGAATTGGACTCAGAGGTTAGCACCTATCAGATGACCACTTCAAACTGTGAATCCATACAATTCCCCACAAATCATAACATCATGTGACACGGTAAATTCTTTATTTGTTCTGACCAACTCTTTCAAACTGCAGTTTCATTTAAATGAACCTCCTTCAAGACTCATTACCTGGTACCCATCATCTATATGATTCTAAGGTACTAGTAGAGTCAGGATACCCTCTTCTTGACAAATCTTCAAGCAATGCACATCCTATATCATTTCTACTCGGTATTTTCTTTTCTAGAAATACTAAGTATAGAATAGTTATCAACTCATCAAGTTTACATGCTACTACTCATACATGTTTCAATAAATTAAAATAATTTTCAAAATTCCAAATTAACAATATTAGAGAATTTCTCTATTACCAAATTAAAGCTAAATTAATATAAAATATCAAATTAATTGAACTCATTTCATGTTCAAAATCAGTTCAAACCTGCCAATGAAATAACACGCAATATATCTGGTACAAATACATTCACTTCAAAAAACCTAAATACTCAAATTGAACAAAAACACACTCAATAATTCCTAACTATATCAGAAATTACGAATAGACACATTTAGGTCTTCTATTTTGGGTTCTACAGAGGAGTAACTAAAGAGCTAAAGAGTCAGCTTCCTTTACTTGTCTAAGAGGAGAGACACATATAAAAAATTCCTTCCAAGTTACAACTAGCAAGGATAACTTAACCTACAACATATAGTTTTGATCAATTATATGAACCTATCTTTAAAAATCATTCTTGATACCTTTAAGACCACATACACAAAAATACACATTTTTTTAGGAAACCTTAAACTGCTTAATAAGAGGGGAAATTTGAAACTTACCTAAACAAAAAATTGCGATCCATTAAGCTTGTTTTACTCTACACCAGAAATTTGGATGTGGCTTTTGAACATCTAATTTGAATCAAGAAAGAAATGAAATTTTCTTAAATAAAGATAAAAGACAACTAAAAACAGATTTGGAATTTCTGAAACAAAATAAAAAAATCTAAGAAAAGGGTTTTGAGACTTTTTAAGAGAGAGGTAGGAGTTAGTTTTTTTTTTTTTTTAACTACTAAACCCTTAAATTTTGAAAAGTATTAAATATAAGGTGTTACAATACAACTATAAAATTGAAAATGATACCATTATGTGTGTCAAATAATAATTCCTATTTTTAAATTAGAAAAAATAAATTTGATGAAAGTTAATAAAAATTAGATAAAGTAATCACTATTATAATAATTTGTATATACCTTGCAAATATATGCATTGGACAGTTTCTTATACTTACTTTGTGTTCGTTCTACTTTTTATGTTTTTTTTTAATTAATCAAATTTGCTTATTACCAAAATATATTACAGAATAACTAATCATTATAGTGAAAAAGTCTTAATATCCAGTAATATGAGAACTATAGTCGAACATATAATCTCTTAATATTAAAGGGAAATAATATATTTGATTAAATGATATTTATATTTAACATTATAATTTTATTTTTAGTGTAAATTTAATATTGTTCTTTGTGTTCTAAATTAAGTTTTAAATATTATAAGTAATCCCAATTTAATTGCATGGTTATTACGTAAGAGACTTGGTTTTCATGTACACTATATTATAGAATAATCAAAAGTTTTCATTTGTTTCCCTATCTATATTTTTGTTGTCAAAGGACAAAAGCATGTATCTCTCTCATTTTTGCATGTGCTATGTCTAAATTATAATTATTATTTTTATTGGCATGCATGTCTAAGTTATTTTAGCGTGAATATAGGAAATTTAAAATATTGTGAATTAAAATTATTTATATCTTAACATAAAAATGACATTATATAATTTTTTTTAATTTGAAAAATAAGCAGGTCACGATTTATAAGAATGGTATTAATCAAATGTGGCGAAAAATATAGTTTTGTTATCTTGAGATCATATATTACTAAGAAGTTGAAAAAAAAAATCATAAAATACTGTATTTTTAAAAAAAATATATAATATTTAACCAATAAGACTATTATCCATAATTTATGTTTATATCGTAATTTTGTTTACTCATATGTATATAGTTATAGGCTGAAAAGAAATAGATATAGATATGTAGGTATAAAGGATTGTCACAGGCAACATGTTTGGATACGTTAATAAAATTATTCCAAACACATATTAGGTATAAAATTTAGTAACACATTCTCCGTTAAGATTTGATCTTATGCAACTAATAAATTACGAAAATTAATATGAATTTGGTTAAGCTTGTTCTACTTTATATCAAGAAAATTAATAAGAAAATTACCAAAATATGGTTTAGTAACATATTCTATATTAAGATTTGATCTTATACAACTAATAAAATTATGATTGGTTAAACTTATTCTACTCTTTATCATGAATTTGTATGAGACTTTTAAATCTTTAATAAGAATTAAGAAGGAAATGAAATTTTCTTAAAAAAGAAAAGAGAATGATAACAGATTTGGAATTTTTGTGACCAAGTGTTTTGAGAATTTTTAAAAGAGAGCTGCCAGTTTTTTTTTTTTCCCTTTTATTAAGTACTAAACCCTTAATTTTAAGAAGTATTAAATATAAGGTGTTATACACAACTATGAAATTGAAAATGATATCATTATGTGTGTCAAATAATGATTCCTACTTTTAAATTAGAAAAAATAAATTTGATGAAAGTTAATAAAAATTAGATAAAATAATCACTATTATAATAATATGTATATACCTTGCAAATATATGTATTCGACAGTTTGTTATACTTACTTTGTGTGTGTTTTACTTTTTTATGTTTTTTTAATTAATCAAATTTGTATATTACTAAAATATCATACAGAATCACTCATCAATTATTATAGTGAAAAACTCTTAATATCCAGTAATACGAGGAGAAGTAGTATATTTGATTAAATGATATTATATTTATTATATTTTTTTTAGTGTAAATTTAATAATATTCTTTTTGTTCTAAATTAATATTTAAATATTATGCAATCCCAATTTAATTGTAAGACTTAGGTTTTCATGTAAATAAATATAGGATTATACTTTCGAAGAATCAAAAGTTTTCATTAGAATTGTTTCAGTATCTATATTTTTATTGTCAAAGGACAAAGCATGTATTTCAAATTCTTGCATGTGCTATGTCTAAATTATAATTATTATTTCTACTGGCAGCATGCTATGTCTAAGTTATTTTAGTGTGAATATAGGGAATTCAAAATATTGTGAATTAAAATTATTTATATTTTAAAATAAAAATGACAGTATATAATTTCTTTTTAATTTGAAAACTAAGAAGGTCACGATTTGTAACAATGGTATTAATCAAATCTGGCGAAAAATATACTTTTGTGTCTTAACTTGAATAAAAAAAAATCATAAAATACAGTATTTTTAAAAAAGTTATATAATATTTTACCAATAAAACTATTATCCATAATTTATGTTTATATAGCAATTTTGTTTACTTATAGGTATATAGGTATAGGCTGAAAAGAAATAGATATAGGTAAGTAGGCATAGAGGATTGTTACATGCAACATGTTTGCATACATTAATAAAATGATTCCAAACACATATTAGGTATAAAATTTAGTAACACATTCTACATTAAGATTTGATCTTCTGCAATTAATAAATTACGAAAATTAATATGAATTTGATTAAGCTCGTTTTACTCTCAGGAAAATTAATACGAAAGTTACAAAAATATGATTTAGTAACACATTTCTATATTAAGATTTAATCTTCTGCACTAATAAGATTGTGATAGATTAAGCTTGTTTTACTTTATATCATGAATTTGTTGGATGAAACTTTTAAATCTCTGTTACAAATCAAGAAAGAAATTCAATTTTATTAAAGAAAGAGAAGAAAGATCTGAAAACAGATTTGGAATTTGAGACAGAGAAAATAAAACTGAGAAAAGCGTTTTGAGAATTTTTAAAAGAGAGCTAGCAGTTTTTCTTTTTTTCTTTTTATTAAGTACTAAACCCTTAATTTAAAGGAGTATTAAATATAAGGTGTTACAATACATAATTATAAAATTGAAAATGATATCATTATGTGTGTCAAATAATAATTCTTTTTTTTAAATTAGAAAAAATTAAATTTGATGAAAGTTAATGAAAATTAGATAAAGTAATCATTGCTATAATAATTTGTATATATCTTGCAAATTTATGTATTGGATAATTTTTATACTTACTTTGGGTCCTTCTACTTTTTATGTTTTTTTAATTAATCAAATTTGCCTATTACCAAAATATCTTATATCATCACTAATTATAATGAAAAACTCTTAATATATTTTTGATGTCAAAAGACAAAGCATGTATCTCTCCCATGTGCTATGTATAAATTATAATTATTATTTTTATTAACAATAATGGACTAAGCATGTATCTCTCATTCTTGCATGTGTTATGTCTAAATTATAATTACTATTTTTATTGGCACTCATCGTATGCCTAAGTTATTTTAGTGTTGTTGAATATAAGGAATTCAAAATTGATTGTCTCCAACTAATAAATTAGGAAAATTAATAAGTTCTACTAGTTTAATTAGCTTCTACCAAAAACAAGAGGTTATAAATAGAGCTCACTGAATTTCATTGCTCTCCACAAATACTTACAATGAAGTATCACATTGTTTTCTTCACCATCCTTGTATTATTCCATGATCATGCTAAGGGTTTTGATTATTGGAAGATTTCACAAATTTGGTCAAGAGGTTATTGCCATGTTAAAGGATCATGTATACCAACAAAAATAAAGTTGACAAGATTTAGTATACATGGTTTATGGCCATCTAACATTTCTTTTCCACAACCACAATACTGTACGGATGAAGATTTTAAAGATTCCAAGGTAAGGTTTGTATTTCTTAGTAATAATATACTGATGTAATATTCAAAAGTGATGTTTTTTTTTTTTTGTTTATTTAATTAGATCAGCAACCTAACTAGTCAACTTTATCAAGTTTGGCCAAATTATCATGGGAATGAATCTCAATTTTGGTCTCACGAGTGGAAGGCTCATGGAACGTGCTCTAACATGCAACAATTTGATTTCTTCCAGCTGACATTGGACATCTATGCAAGAAACAATCTTAAAGCAATACTTCAAAATGCAGGTATCTCAGGTGGTAAGACATATCAAACAAAGCATATCACCTCAGCCATCAAATTATCGGTGGGTGTTAAACCACAACTGAGGTGTGAATCTGGATATTTAACTGAAATAAGGATGTGTTTAAACACAAGAGTTATCCCCCAGTACATCAATTGTCCTAATCAAGGACAAGGAAACTGTGGTAACCAGATAAACTTTATGTAATAGTATATAATATAATATAATATAACTATCTAATGAATAATTAAAAGGTTAAATTATATATGGCTTCTTTTATGTTGGGACAGGATATGCTGAGATCAATAGGGTACCCTCTTTATGTTATGTTATGCGTGACTCATAAATAAAGACTTCAGTTCTATGTGTGTTGCATATATATGCTATTTCAGTTTGTCTTCTTTAAATTAGGTTATTACAAAATAGAAAAGCTTTTTGATGGCTATTTGACTAATTATTAATAATATCGTTAGAAGAACATGCTTGCATATTTATTATATTATTTTATGAGGCAATAATAATAATAACAATTTTTCATATATAATTCTTACTGACAAAATTATGATAATATATTATACTACACATATTATTGTAATAAAATTTTTTAATATTTTTCCGAATAAATAAAAACTATTTTATATGAATATTTTCAATGATTCTAAATTTTTCTTAAAAGTAATTTGTCATATTCTCTTAAAAATAGTATGAAATTTATTCAACATCCACCAGAATCCTGACGTATTATATATCTCCTCGTTTTCTTTTTGAAGTCTGCGACGTTGTCTTCAATAATCGTAGATAAAGTAATTATTATCATATTCATTTTTAAAAATTTTGTCATGTTTATGTTGTTGCTAAATGGAGCGTATTTAAGTTATTATTTATTTTATTTCAGATAATTAAGTGATAATTGCTTAAGTGATTGAAAATGATTTTGTAGTTAATGGTTGAAACGCGAAAGGTATATAGCTAGTTTTATTCGAACTATCTGCCTCAAAATCATCATGGAAGACTAATTATTTTAACTTTTCTTTTCATGTTATGAATTTATTAACTTAGCTATATATTTCTTTATTTTTTAAGTTTCTAGCTTGCAGTATTTGTTTTCATACGTCGTATAATTAATTCATTTAAGTAGTAATTTTAATAATACTTTTCTATTTTTGAAGTTGTAACTAATATTTAATATAAATCTGGCATTACAAATACAAAAAAAAGTATTAAAATAAAATACAAAACACCGTATTGATATTATAACAATTATTTCATTTTTTTAACGACGAAAAATAAAATCAATTAGATATTAAACTAAATATCCGCATTTGACAGTATTTTGAAGCTGAACAAGTTGACGGAAATGACGTTGAACTGGAAATTTCTGTACTGTTTATGATAAAAAAAAGTTTAAAATACTTGTAAACGTTAATTGAAATGACAATTGTTCTTACACGTTGATTGAAATCTTTTTTTACCCTTAGTCGAATTGTTTTCTCTATTATTTATTATGTTTGTAATGCGAAATGTATCTCTCTTCCATATCCAATAAAAAATATAAATGAAAAATAATATATGATCTTTGTCCATTTATAATGTTTTTAAAATTAAATTAACCGTCAACTCATCTAAATATCATATTAATATTTAATTTGATAATAAATATGTGATGTTAATTATGTTGTTAATTCGGTATGATGTTGTTCATGTTGACCGGTAAGTTTTGGTGTTTGAAAGCACATTGACGTCCTAGGTTGGAAAGTGTTGTTATGCTAAAAGTTTATAAAAGAAACATTTTGATAACTTTGACCAAGGTGATTTCAATATCCTTCATTTACTGATCTGAAGGAGTAAGTAAAGTCTAAAGAATCAAATATGGAAAACACTGTCCAAAATGAAAATTTTCATAATTTTATCAAAAGGAGATTTTAATATTCTCAATGAAAATTACAAGATGATGAGTATAATAAAAGAAAAAGAACATTAGAAAATTTTTAGTAGTTACAACAATTGTCATAGAAACAGGGCATATCTTTTTTTGTGACCGTTTACATCAAAAAGATCCAACAAACATAGATTAATATGTTATAACATTTATATTACATTCAGTTAGGGTTTAAAGATTATGATTCTTTACTTATATATATGTGGTAGAATATTCACTAATACAAAAAACACATATTACATCAATCATAAAAGATTTTTACACCAATTCCACGACTGATGTATATTATTTTCTCGACCTATAACATACATACTGGAATACTAAGAAAATAAACTTTTATCTTTCAATATAGGAATAATAAAGCTTGTGCAATTATAGAACCACAAAATCACCAAGAATATTGAATTTTATCAGATAACAGTGTATATGAATATTTGTCACTCTTTGGATGAAAAATATATCACATTACAGATTAACAGTAAATGTACATAAGTTAATAAAAAACGATCATTTTATTCACAAAAATGTTGGATATTTTTTCGTGCAGATTTAGATTATACAGAGAATGTACGTGAATCAAGATCAGAGAGTAGAAAAAGAGAATAAAAGATTCGTATACCAATTCATTCTTCCTCATCAGCTAAATCGAGTTACTTTGAAAATTTGCAAAAGATTCCATTAAAACACAACAATTGTACACACCATACAACCAAGATCCAATTTGGCACCCTGCAATATTAACCAATAACCATTGCAATGCCCTGTTGCACTTCTACATATGAAAACTCTATTCAAATGTAGACTAAAAAAGTAGATACAATGAATGAAATTGTAATACAACCAAATCTGCAACCGGATATAGAACAAATTGGTCCAAACCAAGTTACAAAAAACTTCCTTTACTGGAAAGAGATGATCAACAAGGCGCAGTTCAATCACATAAAAGAGAATTTGCTCCAAGAATCTCTTTCTTGAACAGTTTTGATCAAAAGCTCCTTAATCTTTGAAAATGATCTTTGTTATTCGCTAAACACTCTCTTTGTTCGATTCTCTTTTCTAAACCACAATAACTAATCTTATTTCAAATGTTTTCAAAATAGTTACTAAAAATTACTTACACTTTAGTGAAAATAGTCTATTGAAAATCTGTTTAAATCAATTTATTTCACTAAAAAGATTTTCAAGGAGATTTATCAAACCAATTACACTTTATTTTATAATACTTCATAGAGCATTTTTCGTTGATCTGTGCTACCTGCAAGTGAATCATCATCAACACACACACACACACACTAACTCTAAACAATAAAATCTTCAAGCTTCTCTTCTTTTGACTTCATCAAATAACGGTTTGCATCATTAATGACATAATTATTCAACAAAACAAAACAAAAATAAAACAAAGAAAAATAAAGAAAAATTAAACTCTAGTAATCAACTAAATGTCTCTGAAGATCTACTCTGCTTCTTTTGCCTTATCTCGGGCATCATCATCATCTGCTTCGCCCCCTTCTCCAAATTGGCCCTAGTCCCCAAACCAAGCAACATAAGTTGTAAACTTTTTACCTAAGGTTAAGTGAAATGCCAGTGGAGATACTGGTCCATGTAGAGTGAGACCCCTGAGGGTGTCCATCACTATCCATTGCCTATATCGAGGCATCAGAGTGCTCCCTTCTTAGGATAATATCAATACGAACTCATCCTCGTGGTGGTGGTGGTGGTGGTGCAGTTGGTCCCTCTCCTGCACTGCAATACCTATTGATATAGTTTATATCAATAATTTAACGAAGACACCTAAATGGCGAGAGTGAAACATCCATCCTAGTTGTTCTATAGAGATGAGTGATAAAAGATGGATGCGAAAAGCCAACAATAGTACTATATGTATTTGAATATTGATGAATCTTTGAAGCAATTTGCCTCCCCTCATTCAATGATCTTCCAAATTAAATACTGTGGAGAATGGGAGATCTTAACTAATTGATATCAAATACATGAAAAGTGGGATAAATGTTTGAGTGAATAAATGCCACCCAAATCTTGGCTAAAGAATTTAAATTGGTCCTCTTGATATGTAAAGGTAGTTGTTGCCTGTTCCTCACAAAAGTGCCTTTTGGAATATAGGTTACCCTTTCAATCTTTGTGTGGCTATATCTCTCATTGATGAATTGCACATGTTGGTACAACCTATCTCCCTCATCAATACTAAGAAAAGATTGATGGTATTAGCATCAAATTCTTTAACAACAATAATGTTGGCTAGCACTGAATAAGTAACCATCCTAGTCTCGTTCCTCCTCTGAAACTCAGATTGAAATTCAATAACTTCTCCAAGCCTCAAACTCACTTTCCTCTTCGTAATCAATCTTTACTTCTCTATAAAAGCATAGTGTTTTCCTTCAGGCTTAGAGAGAAATTTCTCAAAATACAACGACCTTTTCTCTTCTGCCCTCTAAAGGACTGTCCCTTTGTATGTTTCTATTTCTTAGCATGAGACGACATCTACAAAAAATCAAGCAAACATCAGAACTATAACATCCCACATTTTTACATAAGAGGTACTCAATCACGTAGAAATTATATAATAGACCTAAATATAAGTCTCCACACATTTATCAGAGTATTTCAAAATATACTTCTCTACTGAGATTTAATAAAAATATTTTCATACAGTCACAAAATAAAATAAACTAAATAAATCAAAACTTCTCCACCAACTCACTAAGAAGTCATACCACCTGTCAAATCCTCTATTCACGTATAACACACCATCATCGCAGATTTAAAAATAAAACAAACACCACACAAAAGGAAGGGTAAGCTAAAGAGTTTTAAAAAAAAATGTATATTTATAAATTAAATTTCTATCTCAACCAAACTACAATAACATCACACTTTAACAATTCATCTCATACATTACATTACAAGTATCACATTTCCATGACAACTCATGTCATACGTACACTGACTCACATACAAAGACACTTGACTATCTACTTTCAGAAAACTAGTGCATTGAGTTAGACTCAGAAATTTGCACTTAGCATATACTCTTCCTTCTAGTTCGATCAGTTCCTATTTCAAACTTCGATACAGTTTATTCTGATAAGTTCTTATTTTAAACATCAAATACAATTTCCATATGCACAGGGTTAATCCAAATGTCATATTCCGATCAAACATATTTCAAACCTCAGACATGACCATAAGAACCTCTTTTGACTCTCACCACCTAATAATCTTCATCTACATGATTCCAATGAACTAGTAGAGTCAGGATACCTCCTTATTGATCAAATCCCCAGACAATGAACATTCTAACATTCTCAACATGGGTATTTCCTTTCCTGAAGATATTATGTATCGATCGTCATTCCATATCATTCACAAATATCGATACTATATCATACCATGCATAAACATTCATTCAATTTAATTCAAATTCATTCAATTCATACTTAATAAAACAAGTATTTAGAGTATCTATTAAAAATATTCAAACTACCTTCCCTTACCTGTACAAAGTAGAGACACCTAAAGGAGTTCCTAAGACCTAAAATCACAGGCAACTTAACCTGCACCAAGAGCTTCTAATCAATCATCAGACTACACTACTAGAATAATGGATCAATCAGAACTCATTCTGATGCCTTATAGAGCACAAACAAAATACCCCTACCAAGAACTGAATTGACCAAAAACTAACTTTAAGGAAGATGTGTAGACAATGAACTTACTGTATTCAAGAATCTGATCAAACAATATTGCTCTACTCCCATGCTAGGAACCAAAGAGTGACCTCTGGTCGTCAGTTTGATAAGAAAAGATGATAAAATTTTAGAGAAAAGGAAAAGAACCGCCTTCTTATAGAGAGATGGTAGTTTTTGTTATAAAAATAAAAATTGAATACTTATATTTTCTATTTTATTGGACTTTTATCTTTAATAATAAAATATTTAGTTTCATCTTATTTATATCCGAAGCTAAATTCTAGGTTCTAATATGTTATATTCTAAAGATATTTTCTAGGGTATTACAAGAACCAGAGAATAATTAAAATTAGGAGACTACTAGAAACAAATATGTTGAACTAAGTTGGGCCCAGTGTATCTGCGCCGGGCTTGAACAACGAACTTTAATTTTTCGGGTGGCGGCGTTAGGCTCCATGAGCTAAGCTAGGCGAAATGAATAAATTTTTCAAGAATACCCAGTTTTAACTGTCAAAATTACCCAAGCAATTACAAAAAAAAATCACAATGCAATACCAGAAAATCAAATCCTAAAACTAGTTATATACTAACTTTAGAACCAGCTAAACACAACACACTAATTCAAAATAACCCGTAATTCAAATAAATGAAAAAACGAAATCAAAACAAACTTACCTATGATGTAGAATGCAAATGTAAAAGTTCAGAAATGTTGAAAACTCCAAATCACTCAATAATGATGCTCAACTAGTGCAAATGTGAGAGGTGAAGCACAACACTATAGTGTTTAGAGAAATTGTGAGGATGCCTAAGTTGGGTTAGGGTTTTCAAACAAGGCCTACTAAATTTCTAACTGGAGTCGAGCTCAGGTAAGGTGTACCAACCCATGCCTAATCTGAGACCAAATAATCCAAAATGGATGGGGATCAGTATGATATGTGTCCAACTTAGCCACTCTTGAGAACAAAATTGCTCAAAATTCACATGGCTCAACTACCTGATTCGAGCTTGAACTTTTTATCCTCTAACAATTCTTGATTCACATAATTACACCATAAATCACAATTAAACAAAATATAGTTAACAATCTAGAGTAAAACCACACAAAGAAATTGTGTGTTTAACGTTTCGAGAGTGACAGTAGTTTAACCAAGGTAAAGGAAACTTGGGATGCAAATCTCCCTAGTAACCATCTTTGTCTTTCTGGAGTATGGACTATGTAGTTCAATTTTTTTATCAGCTTTAACCTTTTTTATCACCTAAAGGTTTGCCCATTTATCTCTTCATCTTTTGAAGAAACTCTTCATTTGTGAATTGTCAAATATGATGAGTTTTCCAAGTCTCACTTCCCCTTTCTTCAACTTTGGATAAACCTTCTCAGCTTTGAATAATGTTTATAAATTGTAGTTATGTTTACTTAAAATATCTAATAACTTTCTTCCACACACTTGAGTTGTGTTCTTTCTTCTTTGTCACAGGATGAGCTTCTACTCTCTAACATTCTTTTGGAGCCACAGAAACATCCAAAGTAACTTCATCATCCTATGATCTCACTTTCATCTTTCTATCATCCACATCAATAATGACTTTAGCAGTCTTCATGAAAGGTCTCCCAAGAATTAACGACATATCTTCATCTTCATCCATATCCATCAACACAAAGTCAACTGAAAAAATGAATTTCCCACATTCACCAACACATCTTCGATCATCCCATCAGGGTACTTGATATATCTCTTAGCAAGCTGCAATGTGATTTTGGTAGGTCAACCTTCAGGTTAACAATTCTCTTCATCATAGATAGGGGCATTTGATTGATGATAGCCCCCAAATCCAACAAAGTTTCCCTCACGAGTGACTCACCTATGGTTACTGGAATAGTAAAACTCTTAGGATCTATAGACTTGAGGGGCAAGGATTTCTGAATGATTATTCTAGAGCCAGCCTCCAACTTAATGGTAACTTCTTCAATAAACATCCTATTCTTTGTCACCTTATCCTTCAATAAGGTACAATGATATGCAACTATAAAAGGAAGTTCTGAAGCCTGGCATGCATAGACATTTGCCTTAAAGCCTCTGTAAAAGGTACAGTGATATACAACTCCTTAAAAACCTCTCTGAATCTAGAAAATTGTCCTTCCTTATCTTGTTTTGAAGGTATAAGGGAATAAGGAAGCTTCTTCTCTAGTGGAATTCTAAACTCCTCTCTCGTTTTTTTTTTCTTTTTTCTTATTTTCTTTATAAATTTCTTTATTTAATCATTGTTATTTTTATTCTCTTCTATCACAATCTCTTCACTCAATTTTTATTTTTCTCCTAAATTAACTCACTCTAGCCACCACTTCTCTTTCTCCATCAGTGCACCCTACCTTTTTCCCACTTCTTGTGATAATAGCTTTCCATTGCTCATTGGGATTCACCTAAGTATTTATAAAGAATATTCCTCGAGACTGATCCACCATTATTGGTCCATTTGGACCACCAAATTCTTCAAAGTGCATCTATATTTTTATGATTTTGGATAGACAATTTCATGAATTGTTGTAAGCTCTCTTCCAGCTTGTTAACTAGCTCATATAACAATGCGTATTATTGTTGGTGGGATCCACTACCCGATGCTCCATCTTGTTTTTCACCAAAATTAGTTTTGCTTTGTTTCCACCCTTGATTGGAAGAAATGGGCAAAAGTTTGTTGGAGAATTGTTGGCATCCTTGGTTCCCATTAGATTGACCTCTAGATTTTGGGAACTGCTTAGAACTTGGCAGTATCCATTAAAATGGTTCTCTCTGCAAAAGTTAAACTTAGAACTGGTTGGGTTCAGACTGATGCAGCTTGTATGGCTTGTAACTGTTGAGGCAACTTCGCCATTTGCTGATTGGGAACTTCAACCTGTTCATATAGATTTTTGTGCTAAGTCAAAATAGCATCTTGTGAATTCAACTCCAACCCTCCTTTCTTTTACATAAGTGTCCTCCCATGATGGCTTCACAAATTAGTAGAAGTCATGGACTCAATTATGGGGATGGCTTCCTCTACAATCTTTTATAAAATTAAACTACTCAAAGAGGCATACAATATTATCTGTGTCTGCGATTGAAGTCCACTACAAAATGCCTACACTTGCATCTCCACTTCAAACCCATGACTAGGAAACTTTCTGAAAAATGTCTTGGATCTCTCCTAGGCTTCACGCAATGGTTCATTAACACCTTGTATAAATGTGGCTATAACCACCTTCGCTTCAGTATTCTTTGGTGGTGATAAGAAACAAGCTAAACTTGGTTTCCACATCTTTCCAACCTGTTAGCGTTTGGTTGGGTGGAGATTGAAGACATGTCTTAGCCTTTCTAGTAAGCGAGAATGAAAACAACCCCATAAACAATGCCTCCTCATCTGCTCCCATAACACCAACTAAGCCACATTATTCATAAAAGGTGTAGGTCTTCATGATCCATACCATAAAACTAATCAACTATAACAAAATAACTTTCTTCTAAGTCATTTTTTCTTTCATTTGTTGGCCTTAAAATGCTTTTGAAGTCTCTCAAACTCACATATGCAATTTAGTCTCCAATGATTCTCCTGTGATTCTAATTCTGAGCCTGATTTGCTTTAGGCATCTCTACTTCAAGAAGAATTTCTAGACTTTTAGTAGTAACTAGGTAGAAGAATTTAAACGAAAAATCTACTCGGCTAGGACCTTTAACCCTGTATTCTTGTATCAAATAAGTTTCTTCATGTAGGCCTTTTGATCTCTGGATCTACAAGTAATGGCTTTTTCCAGACCCCTTAAACAAACAACTTAAGAGTTTTTACTAAAACAAGTTTTAACACCTCTCAAGGATAATTATTCTACACCTCTGGAGGTTCAAGTTTTTACAACTCTCCAGGAATAAGTTTTGAAAGCTCTCCTGGAAATGAGTTTTGACACCTCTTTAGGACAAATATACTACATCTCTATGATAAAACCAATCCCAGTCTCTCTTAAGATTAAGACCTCTCAACAATGTGAAAAACACTCTAAAAAAATAGAACAATACAAGCTCACAGGATATACCTCATACATTTAAGGATTTACTATGGTTTGAATACAACCCTATAATCACTCTCAAAAGGAAAATATGAACAATGAAAGTCAGTCTAAGTATTTCTCTTCTATACCTTTTTCTCCTTGTATGTATTTGTGTCTTGCTTTTTATCTTCAAAGACTTTATATAGCTTTTGTAGTGACGACTTTTGAAGATGTATTCATTTGATGCATGCAATGGAATCTTTTATAGTGATGAATATTCTTGTCTTCAATGCGTATTATGAATCATTAATCCATTTGAAAACTTTCCATCTATATTAGGTAATCTCTTCTTTGATGTAATCTTCGCTTCTTTATCACATATTTCATCTTTTGAATTCTTTCTTGATCTATAGTAACTTGAGCATTGAAACTTTTACTATACCTTCATCATTTTCCCAATAGACACTCTAATAAGAAACATTGTTTATATTTTTTGCTCATCACTCATCTTTCTAATTCCCTACGGAAATCATTTGAACATGATTCATAACAAAAATTCGTATTAAAGCACATGAATCAATCAGAATCAATTATTTTATACATTAGTATTTATAAATATAATCTTTGAATTACAAAATCCTTCTAATCCTGAAATTCCAAAGTTGATAACTTTTTAATAAGTCTATATAATTTTAAACGTTGAAGAAACTCAAACTTAATTAAAATCTAGTTATATGAAAAAACATTTCTAAAATTGATTTAATATCATAACTGCTAAGTTCTTCACTTAGAGAATGATGGCTTTCTATATCAATTTATTCAACAAATTTTGATTAAAAATTCGATTTATATAGATTAATAATATCAACAAAAGTTTCAAAAACACTTAAGAATTATCTGAATTCAATTATAAACTTTAAGCACCGAGTTCAGAAACTCACCCTAAATAATGGCTCAACCACAAGGCCGATTGCCAGAAGAATCCTAGAAGTAAAGCTCTTATCAACATGGGCCACATCTTTCTTTGTAAATAGTAATGTAGTTTAATTTTTCCCTTTTGGGATATATTTTGAACCTCGACATATTTCTTTTGAGCTTTGTATTTTCGGCCATAGTAGGAGCAAAAATAATGTACAGAGTCACATAGAGCTTCAAATTGAACTTTATTTAAACCCATTTGGAACCCTAGGCAACTTAGGGCATCAAGAGCAAGCATGGAACGTCCACCCTCACACTTTGTGCCATGTCCTTAATGCTTTATGTGTGACTTGACACATGACACAAGATCTATGATTGTCACCCCCTTCCATTGATCACATGACAAGTGTCACATGGCCATTAGTTACTCTAAATCTAGGAATTTTAAATTTGAATTTCCTACTCACTTTTGGCTCCAACTTGGCTGACTTAGGAAGCTATAAATTCTTGTATGCAGCCCTTGAAATTTAGCTTGAATGAAATTAGTGAACTGCTGCACATTTTCCAGCCCCACTTGTTTGAGTTCCTCTATAGGTTAGCCTATCTTGCTTAACCTAGAATCCTTTGAAAAATTGGTCTAACCTCTCTTCCCTTCTCTCCATTTCTTGAGCACTTTCCTCCATTGAAAGACATTTTCTTCCATAGCTTCAACTACTTTTTTTTTCTATTGCCAATTCTCCATCTATTCACGGGTTCAAGATTCATGTCCAACCATGTCCTTAGAGGTTCATCATTTGGTACCAAGAGCTTTGGTCTTCAAGAGCTAAGCTCTTTGTTGTAGTTTTCAATTTCCAAGGTTTTCATAATTAAATTTTCATATCCTGAATGTTTGTCACTATTTATATGCTTTGTATCTCCATTTAATAAGTTCAATTGCATTCTATCTTCTTGAACCATCCAAATTCATGTTCATTAGGTGTTTTTGAGTTTGTGCTTTGTGCTTTTAATTTTCTTGAGTTTTTGTTCATTTTAACTTGGTAAAATAGATTGGTTTATGTCTTATTAATTTTGTTTTTAAATCCTTATTCAAGTTGTCACAAGTCTTGTAATTCTATACATGTCATAAAATTCAAGTAGTACTTTGTTTCAATTTCATTTTCTTGATTTAAGAGTCATTTCCGTAAGCTGTTTGGATTGTGTCATTGTACGAGCTGTTTGGAGCATTTTTAGTTTCAAATTTGAGTTCATATCCTTTTCATTAGATCATTGATGAGTTCTTGAAGAAATGATTTCATTATGTCTACTAGTTCATCATCTCTTGTTTGAATTCCTTTATGTTTCTTTCAAATTGCAAACAACAAGTGTTCTTCAAAAATTTAGTGGCTAGTTTCATTTATGAAATATTGGATCATTTGAGTTTGAGGCTGAAATTTTTAATTTAAATCATTTGAGGAGTTAATACAACACACTAAAAAGGTGCATCTTCTAAAAGGAAATTTTTACATAAATCTTTCACAAGCCGGATGAAGGAAAAATGTGACTGAAAAAACAGTAGATAATGTAGTTTGACCGCTGATTTTGAAAAAATTGCCGTAACCATACCAAAATTCAAATTGACTTGAAACCAGCGCCAAAATTTCATATACATCTTAAAGTTTATGTGGTAAAAATTTCGGAACAAAATGCAAAGTATACCAAGAGCAATAAATCAAACAAAACGCTACCAAATTTCACTGCAGAATATTATTTTTGTTTTTCTAATCCATTCTCGTATTTTTTTTAGGAATTCGTTTTATGTGCTACTTTTCTTGTGTACCTTAATTTCTTGCTTGTCAATTGCCTTTTATTATTTGATGTTAGTTGCATAATATTCTAATTTGAGTATAGCATTTCAAGTTGAAAAAAATTATTTAACTCTTCTTTGGTATCATAATGGCAAGCTTAAGATTTGCTCACATAGAGAGGACCACCAAGTACAACGGCTTTGAGAGTGAAACACTAGTGAAAAGGAGTGGCAAACACTTGAAGAGTCAAATTTCTTAAACATAGCTTTAAATTATTATACCAAGAGTGATTGTATTTTCTTTGTAATTCTTTTAAACGTTTCAATTAGTAGACTAATATTTCGAGTAGACGATAAGTATGTCTCAAAGGTCCAGAGGTGCCAATGAGTCTCACCTAGAAACGCCTAGTTTACAATTCTTACAATTTTACAACATTCTAGCTTAATGTGTGTTGCCTTCATTTGTATTCAAGAGTTTTTAATAAGACAAATGTTTGTCTTAGTATAGTGGGATAAGGATCTAGCTAGAAAAGACTTAGCTTATTCTTTTTTCATATGAAAATTTCTTTATACAAAGCTCAAAGATGTCTCGACTTTTTTCTTATTTCATTGATCCTCATTATTTTATTAAGAATATTAATGAAAACTATAACAGACATCGATAAACATATAAAAGAAAAAAATAATGAAATACTTGAGATTTTATACTAATCCATTGAGTTATGTATATGTTCATTTATCCTTTAAGAAAAAAGATTAGCATTGGTTTCAACGTTGATATTTAAAAGTCCAAATTCTAGTCACTGCTAAGTGTATAAATAGATGTTAGGTCTTCTTAGTTATTTTTAATATAAACATATTCACATGAGGATTTCAAGAATGACTGGCAATAATAATTTATCCGAATGTAGACATTTTGTTATTGAAGTAAGAGGTAGCAGTATGGATATTTATAAAATTATAGCTAGAGAGAGAACATTAGCTTTAAAAAGACTATATTGTTTGTGACTAGAGTGTTGTGGCCACATAGATGTGCGCTGCATGCTGGAGAAAAAAAGTCACTACTGGTGTATCAAGGATCTGATAGAACATGATAATAGTTTAATTAGTATATAAATGCAACGTTATGTAAGCTTGAAAATATTTAAATTGTAAAATATTTTTTTTATCTCATATTTAATGCAATTTTTTATTAGTATTTCTTTCACTATTTATTTTACTCTTAGTGCTATATCTGTAATCTATTTCCAATAATATTATTTATAATAAAGCAAATTAAATACAAAGCTTCAATATGAAATAATGACTTAATTAATAATTTAAAGGGAAAAATTGAAAATTTTAACAAAATTTAATTAATAATAAAGTGCATAATGATAACATTGATTGATAATTTTAAAAATTAATTTATTAGTTAATTTTAAAAATTAATTAATTATTTGAAAGCAAATGTTGATGATAATTTTGTATTAAGTGGTTGCATTGGGTGGTTGTGGTTAACGAATATAAATTTGTGGTTGTGAGTTGTTTTCTTTGATTGAATTGATTTCATCTGGTTTTCTATTATTTTAAAGCAATTGCAATGGTGAATGATGAGAAGTTGGTATTGAAGGGTGAAATGAGCGAGATGTTGAGTTCGATGAAAAATACTTTCTATTCTATAATGAAATCTTCCTTCGCGAACTCATCAACAATTCTTCTAACGTAAGTTGTCGATCAAATTTGATTTTTTTTTGCATGTTTATTTTTTTATTATTAATGATTAATATTATGAACAGGCTTTGGATAAAATTCAATCGGAAAGCCTAAAAAACAAGAGCATTTTAGATGATGAATTAATTATCAGATTAATCCCTAACAAGGTTAACAAAACACTTTCTATCATCGATAATGGTATTGGCATGACCAAAGAAGGTAGGTAGGTGGCGATGTTTCATTTTCATTTTATTTGGTGCTCATTAATTGTAGTCTATGACTTGAGTGTTTGCTTTAGATTTGATCAATAATTTGGATGTTGGCTTCTACTCTGCTTATTTGGTCGCTCACAAGGTGACCGTCACCTCTAAGCATAATGATCATGACCAATATATGTTGGACTCTACCCTTAGTGCTTCTTTCATTGTTACCAAGGATATTAATTGCCAACAAATTCGAAGAGGAACCACAATCACCCTCTTCCTTAACGATGATCAGGTACACAAACTAAGTCATTCCCATATTTCATGTTGTTTCTTTTATTTACTTTCTGTTGTTCTTAAACAATTGCAGTACTTGCAAGAGACCACCATAAAGAATCTCATTAGCAAACATTGCCAGCTCATTGCCCATCCTATTTATCTTTGGAGTGAGAACAACAAAGACCATTGGCAACTCATTAACATTTGGTTTGATAACCAAGAGATGCATAATAAATTTGTTGCTCAAAAGCTTGGAAATCACTTACCAAATGGTCTTGCATCCTCCATTCTTTCCAAACTGCCTTTGAAATCTCTTACGAGATTTGGATGCCTACACAAATCATGGGCTCTCTTGTTTGAAAATTCTAATTTCATGAACCTCTTTCACATTAATTTTCTATCTAATCAACATTCTTACTATGACGATACATCTCTCCTTCTACGCCTCACTGACAAGAGTAATTATAAGTCTTCCTTATTTTCAGTTTGTGGCAAGAGGTTTCAAAATAAGGAAGAATTAAACTGGCGGAATCAACTTATAGAGAATAACCGTGTACGTTATATTTTGGGTAGTTCTAGCATTAATGGAATTATTTGCCTCTACCTAGATAATATAGTGTATTTATGGAATCCATCTACAACTGAATTTAAGGTCATTCCTCCCAGTCCAGTTGAGTATGCACCAGATAATGTTCATATTATGTTTCATTATCAAGGATTTGGCTATGATTGTTCTAGAGATGATTATAAGGTAATTAGATATGCATTTTCTTTTCCACCGGAGGAGGATGAATTGGATTGTGAAGAATGGGATGTTACAACGATATTGGAGATTTATAGCCTTAGAAGTAATTCTTGGAGGAAACTTGATATAAATGTTCCTACATGCAGCAGTTTTCATGATAGATTCTACTTCGAGGGGATATGTCATTGGTTGAATGTTTTTGGTGACACTCCAGAAAATTATTTGGTATCATTTGACTTAAGTAATGAGGAATGTTATACGACTCTCACACCCTTAGATATACCCTTAGAACTATATGAAAATTTTGATTTTTATTTGGTGTTCAAACACTTATTACTCTTAAATGGGAGAATTGCTTTGATATCAAACTATCATCAAACAACTACTTTTTACATATCAATTTTGGGTGAAATAGGTAAGAAGGAAACATGGACTAAACTCTGGACTGTTGGACCCTTACCTGGCCTTTCGTTTCCTATTGGAACATGGAATACGAGTAATATACTCTTCCGAACACATGATGGAAAACTAGCTTGGTTTGACTTAAGAACCCACTTCATTGACAAGCTTGATGTCAACGTGCGTAATGGCATATGCCAGTTGATAGTTTATAAGGAAATTCTTCTTCCAATGAATAAATAGTTAATTATTTTTACTTAGTTACACCCAAGTGGCTTATGAGTAATTATTAGAATTTTCTTTTGTCAATTTCATGTTGTACTTCTCCTTTGTAATCCCCGCTATGACTATGTCAAAACTGTAAAAAACAACTTATATTTGTATCATATTGTAATAAAATTTTGTATCATAACTTAATGTCCTTTGTGAATATACACAACCAATTATTTAATAAAAATATAAAATTATGATCAATATTGTGACTTGTTTCGTATTTACACTTTAGTTGTTTAACAAAATTTACCTACAAATAGGTGTTAGTGTTCCTTCTTGAATCTTAGAAATAGTCTACTATTCAATTTGTGAACATTGACTTGAATTTGTTTTTAGAAACCCAATATAAACAACTAAAAATCATAAATATCGTATTTATAAAAAAACACTTGGAATGACAATTTAAGAAACAATTTTACCTATTGAATTATGCTGGAACTTATGACAGAAGACAAAACTCTCTCAGATTGGTTGTACAATTCGATAATTCAAAAAGAAAATCAAGGAATTTTTCAGGAGACATGTGCTAACTCCTTTAGTTTTTTATTCTTTCTTTATTTTGATTTTTTTTCAACTTTTCGTTGTGTTTCAAGCACTTATATGTTTTTGTTTTTCTGAGAATTCCAACCCCTACACTAATTTGTTTTTGAAATGATTTATTGAATTCAATTACCCAAGAAAAAACCCAATAGAAAATGTAATTACAACACTTCCACCTAACGATTATGATCTCAAATCTTCCCAAAACATGTTAATTTAAAGAAATATTTCAAAATGAATTCTAAAACTTATAAACTCTAGAAAATTAAATAAAAAATAGAAAAGCAAAACAACAAAGCAAGACACATACTAGATCAACCAAACATCAAAATCATAACCATTTTGTATAACCAATTATTTAATGAAAATATAAAATTGTGATCAATATTGTGACTTGTTTCATATTTACACTTTAGTTGTTTAAGGAAATTTACCTACAAATAGGTGTTTAGTGTTCCTTCTTGAATCTTAGAAATAGTGGACTCTTCAATTTTGTAAACATTGACTTGAATTAATTTTTAGATCTTATTGTGATTTTTTAAATATGGTTTGAAATACTTTAATTAAGTGAGTGAGTGACTCCTCTATAAGATATAAGTAAATAATCTATTTATTTCAATTTGCTTCTTGTTTTTAGACTTAACATTTGTATGTCATAGGATAAATTTTAATTGTCATTAGAGCATCAAAACTGAAAAATAAATATAGAAACAAGTTGTCGTTGTGAAAAAATAAAACAAGCAAGACTTTCCCAAGTCGTAGAAAACAAAATCTAAACGACAATTTGAATATACATACATAGAAGTTGCTTAACAAATTAATTTTTATTTTATAAAGAACTGAAAATCATTAATATCGTATTTGTAGCCACTACACGTTAATTGTTAATTGTTAAAGAAAAAATTGATGTTTTCAGATACAAACTTTTTGTGGTATGATGAAGTAAAATAATTTTATAAACATCATATTTATTTAATCATATATTTCTTTCTCATTTGTTTCATTTTCTGATTAAGAGTGAATAGAGATAAAAGTTCTTCTTATCAAGTAAGTTTGTGCTTATATAAATACTTCAAGTGCTGAAAACTAATTTGATTACCATTTAATTATTTAATTATATTATGTTGTCTTTTTGCTGTCAATGGAAATTTTTTATCTGCATAAGGAAAGACTTTGTTTTTGGCTCGCGCTCTTATCAAAAGTTTCTCTCAAATATTTAATTGAAGAAACACAGTTATTTGAAGTGGAATTGAAATAAATTGTGCTAACATTCTGCTTGTTTTTGTGCTGTCAAACGCTTTATATTTAAAGAAATTGTTTTCAAAATTCTACTGCAGCTGAATGTTTATTTAATTCACGTCATTGAATCATATATTTGATTTCAGAAATATACAAATGGAAATAAATTTATAGTTGGTTATATATTGAAATCAAAATAATCTATTGTGTGGGTTTTATTGTTTGGTTTCATAATCACATATATGGGTATTGGTTGTTCTGGACGTGTTTCTGGGAAAGGGTTTCGGTTTTCAAATGTAATTTTTCCAGGCAAAGGTTGTGAATATGCCAGCATGCGTGGCTCAATTCACGAGGAAAGAGAAATTATATCTAATATAACGAAACTCAGCCAAATGCCAATAACACTCATCTCAGGGCACGATTATGTTTTATTATTATTATTATTATTTTTTTTTTTTTTTTGAGATTTTGGATAAGTTTTCTGTGTAAAAATTTGCTTTTGAACGTTGTTTTTTTGTTTTCGATGTGCATGTTGTTCTGGTCATTTTTTATTTATTATTTGTTTTTTATTTTTATTTTTCCCTTTTTTATTTTTCATTTGTATTATTTATTTATTATTATTTTTATGTTCCTTTTCTTTTATTTTTATTATTTTTTCTATTTTTTCTATTTTTCCTAATTTTAATTTTTTTTAATGTTTATTTATGAATAAAAAAAATGTAATCATGAATGAATATTTTTTCAGTTTTCACGGAAAGAAATTGAATATTGACAATGTTATTTGTGTAACATCCTATATTTTTTATATAATACGAATTTTATTGCATAAAAATTATATAATAAACTTAAATATAAATATCCATACATTCATCATTTATTTCAAAGTATACTTTTTTACATAAGATTTAATAAAAATATCTTTATACAATCTCAAAATTAAATAAAATTAAACTTATCCATCATCTCACTAAGGAGTCACATCACTTGTGAAATCATCTACTCACGTGTAATACACTATTATCGCAACTTTAAAAACAAAACAAACACCACACAAAAACAAGGGTAAACTATAGAGTTTTAAAAAAATATATATTTTTATAAATTAAATTTTTATCTCAATCAAACAACAAGTCCAGCTTTCATAATTCATCTCATATCATACATATACTGACGCACATACAAAGACATTGGACTCTCTACCTCAGAAAGATTGTGCAGTGAATTAGACTCAGAGGTCTGCATCTGTCATATATCATTCATCTGTTTCGATCAGCTCATATTTTAAACCTCAAATACAATTTGTTATGGTCAGTTCCTATTTCAAACCTCACATACAGTTCCCATATGCACAGGATTAATCAATATGTTCTATTCTGATCAGCTCATATTTCAAACCTCGGACATAGCCATATGAACCTCCTTCAACTCTTTACTAAGAGGTAATCTTCATCTATGTGAATCCAATGTACTAGTAGAGTCAGGATACCTCCTTAGATAGGTTGAATCCCCAAAACAATGCACATCCTAATAATCTCAACGCGAATATTGATACTACATCATACCATCCATAAAACATTTATTCCATTCAATTCAAATCAAATCCATCCAATTCATATTTAAAGTAATTACAATATCTATTAAAAATAATCAAATTAGCTTCCTTGATCAAAACACTCTTGCTCTACTCAATGCTGGGAATCTAGGGGAGACCTCTGATCATTAGTTTGATAAGGAAAGAAGGCGATATTTTAGAGAAAAGACAAAGAAAATGGAAGAATAACTTTTTAGAGAGAGTTGGTAGTTTTTATAAAAATAAAACAGAATATCTTCTTAGAGAGAGTTGGTGGTTGTTATTATAAAAGTAAGAATTGAATAACTAATTTTTATTTATTTAAACAACTTTTTTGTTAAAAAATATTCATGTGTTATCTTATTTATCTCTAAAACTAAATTTTATGTTAGTTTTTATTCTATAGCTATTTTATAGGATATTACAATTTGTCGATACATGCCTCTCAATTTTGGCAAGTTTTGCTCACCACACTCCCTCGCTCTCCTCACATGCCCCATTTCCATATGGGCTAGTAGCCCACTATTCTCTTCTCACATCTCTCAATTTTTATACGTACCCCAAATCATCTTTTGATTCACCCTGTAAGTACTATGCTCCACTAACCTCCACACACCAAGAAGTAAGGAAAATGTTGGTTTGACAACTATACGTGGTTGCCAACCCTTTGCCCACCGGTGATGTGGCCACTATCACATATGTGGACAAGAGCAAAATGGAATTTTTGCTACCGAAAGGACATAAAAGGGTTTTTCCTACATAAGGACATATTGATTATTAAAACTTTTGTTTGTAAATATTAATTATTATAAATAAAAAAATTATGTCTTAGTTCAAAATTGTATGTTAAAATATAATTAATTATTAAAACAAAATGATTTAACGTTAAATTATATCTTATTTATATTTAAATAATATCTTTATAACAATAATTAAGAGATTTATCTAGTTGGTATATACATAATTTTTTTCTAAATTACTTATTTTTGTCTATTTATATAACTCTACAGAATTTTTAATCGTCGTCTTTTTAAAAATTTTATTTAAACAAATATTTTTTTTATCTTTTTTTTTAAAAAAAGGTAATATGAAAATAAGTCCCATAAACTAATAAATACTAGAATAAATAAATATTTTCAATGTATAATTAATTATTAAAATAAAAATTAACATTAAACTATAACTTATTTAAACAAGATATCGTACATATTTTTTTGGTTGTAAATATTGAATTAATATTTTGGATGGAATGAGAAAAGGAGACACAAGTTGTTTCTAAGTTGAAAGAGGTGTTAATATATCATTGTTTCCAATTTGTTTACATTAACAAAGGATCGTATTTAGTCTCACCAAGATTTTTCACTATGATTTGTTTAAAGATGGTGTTGAAAAAAACTAGTTAACAATAAAACAATTAAGGCAAACATAAATGAACTTTTATTTTGAAGACATAATTTAAATTTTATTGCACAGATTTCCTAGCTATGGTTGGTGGTCAAAAAGTTCAACAGAGTTAAACAATTATACATAGAGAGTTAAACTGTTTGTATGTGCAGTGGTAGGGGTTGGCACATGACCAGTGTCCCTTGTTTGATGTCATTGTTAGGTGGCCTTAGTGAAGGCCAGGGTACGTAACATGTAACTAATTGAACTATGGAGGGTGGATGTGGTGGGTGATCAGAAACTTTAAATCAATTAAACATTTAAATACACTTGCTTAAACACTTTGAATATGCAGTGTTGGTGGTAGGCGCAGAACCATTGTTCCTTGGTTGTTGTCGATGGTAGGTGGTGCATCGTGAAGCAAGACACACCTGTATTCTATGGCATAGTGCAAAACATGAATGTGAATGCATTTTTGAAGTGAGGGGCCCTATATTTGGTGGTTGTGGTGTGTGGTCAGAAACCTCATATCAGTTAGACACTTAAGTACAGTTGGTTAAACATCTTGAATGTACAGTGTTGGTGGTGGGTGCAATACCACTTTTCGTCGGTTGTTGTGGTTGATAGGTGTTCCGTTGAGAACCAAGGCACAATTGTATTGAATGACTGGGTGCAAAACATGTATGGGATTGTAGTTTTGAGGTGTGGGGAGCACATATTTAGTGGTTGTGGTGTGTGGTTAGAAACTTCAACTGAGTTAAACATTTAATTACACTAGGATAAATACTTTGAATGTGCAATTTTGGTGGTGGGCGCATGACCACTTTTTTTTTGTTGTTGTCGTTGGTAGGTACTCCGTCGTGAAGCAAAGCATACTTGTATTGAATAGCAGGATGGAAAACATGTTTGGTGTTCAAGTTTTCATGTCTGCAAATTAATACATTTGGTGCTTGTGGTGTCTGGTCAGAAAGTTAAATTGTGTTAAACACTTAATTACACTGGGTTAAATACTTTCAATGTGCATTAGTCCGTTGTGAGTCAAGTATAATTGTTTTTTTTTTTTAATAGCATGGTGCGAAAGAAGTGAACATATTAGTTATAGACTTACATTGGGTGGAAAATAACACTTTAGTGTAGGTTTATCCTAGTCCAACAATTGTTGTTCTTTCTACTGGAGATGAGCTTCTAGGCATCTGAGTCGTGGTCAGGTATTATTATGTTATGCTAGGATCCCACAACTAGTGCGACTAGTTGATGAAAAATGTTCAGTAGAACATTAATGTTTTCAGTTATTAGAACTATCATATGGATGGAAGCTGGTGGTTGTAAACTTATAATTAACTAAAATGTATGTCAGGTTCGGGTATTTTCTTAAAGGATTGTTAATGTGCTAATATTTGGAATAGATGACTAAATTTTTATCTGAATCAACCTATAGGTAATACCAACATTATTTAGAGTGTTTGGTTTGATTTTAGCATTAGTAGTTTGTTCAAGAATGAAGGTCCAACCGGACATTATAATGGACTTGTAACTCTCAGTCTGTTCATATTTAGAGGCTTAAACATATTAGAACAATGTTTTTTTTTTTCTTAACTCATTTTAATAATATTCATAGCATAAGCATCTTTTGAAATTTTATATTTTTTTTTACTTATTTTATCTTTTATTTTCTTAATTAGTTATTATTTTAACATTATTTAGTTGTATTAAAATTTATTATATTTATTAGACAGATTTATTTTAGATTACGTGTGTTGCGTTACTTAGATTAATATTTACTATATTTATTTGATAGATGTGTTCTAAACTACATCTTTGTTTTGACCGGGCAAGTTGGCAGATGAAAGGCTTGTTGCAGTAAGGACATTGTTTCTTGATAAGTTTTAAGTGTTCAAAAAGTCCAAAACAGTTAATCATTTAAATACACATGGTTATGTCGAGTTATGGTCAAGAGGATGGTTCTTATACAACTTTTCCATTAAAATAAAAATTGCAATAAATTTTTTTAGAGTGGTGTGTTGCAATTAAACTTCAAGAACTCATATGATAACCTTTTATAATGGAGATGACATTGTAAGTGTGTAAGCTTATTATTTTATCATTAATGTGACATTTCGAGTGATTTTGTTCATTGAACTATTTCAATGTATTTTCTCATAGAAAAGACTTTAGCGCAACAAATATAGAAACAACCTGTTTAGATAAAGATATACTTAAAAAGTAGTGTTAGTAAGACAAAATAATATAGTACACGTTTCTTGTTTAAATATAAGTTTATTCATTATGTTTGTAAATTCATCCAATCCATATAGGTCATAATAAACATCTAATCCATATTACAATGTAAAATGATATTTATAATTAAACTTCTCATTATCATAAACAATCAAAATTAAAATACAAGTCGGATCATCTATTTCCAATACAAGTCAGATCATCTCTTTCCAATACAAGTCAGATCATCCCTTTCTCATACAAGTCAGATCATCCCTTTCCCATACAAGTCAGATCATCCCTCTCAATCTCCATTTCAGTGATCAGTTTGTGAACTTTCTGAATTAGATTTTCGTGCCAATAGTTTTTTTCCCTTGCAAAGGAAGCTAAAAAATCTTTGAACTTGACTTTTGAAGAGACGTACGGGAACCTCTGTGATTTACCAACTAGGGGCAAAAAGAAAAGAAATTCAAATATGTCAAGGAAGTAAGAGAAATTATTACAATCTCTTCCTTACCTTTTGTTCAGTTGAATTAGCTTTCTTATATCCAAAATGGGAAAAATAAACAGCTTAGGCTTATGTCCTTACCTTTTTTGAGAATCTAATAGCTTCATCTATTGCATATGGTTGACCATTAATTTTCAAACCAACGAGTAGAGAAAATTTAAATTTATTGTAACTTGTTACTACCTACATAACTATCAAAGAATAAATATTAATTCATAACTATCTAAGAAATCATTATGAAATGGAATCAAAGGTGTAGGTGTTGATATCTAAGAGGCTTGTGCTACTTGAAAAACAATCCAGTCTTTGCATGCACGAAGAAGTTTGTCAATTTACGAAGGTATGAAGGGTGCACATGTAAACGGAATAAGAAAAAAAATTTCACAGTTTTTCCCGTTAATCTGACACAAGTTTAAGTTACAATTCATGATTAAGATGGAGGAATGTGACAAAAACTAAACGGAGTTGGTTAAAACTAAAAAACTACGTATGGATTTATAACTTTAAAGACTTGATTAAAGTTTTGTTGGTGATTTGACTTGCATCACGTTGAAAGATATTCCATTGATGAGGATTCCATCAGAAAAAGGCAACTTACTACTCTATCCAGAATACCCTGCAAATTCTGTGAAAGAATAAAAACAGAAGGGTCACTATTTATCCAATCAATCATTTATATTTTAAACAACAATATCATGCTTCATCTGCCCAATTGTAACAGGAGAGACAAGAGAAGGCAATAAGTAACAGGAAAGACAAGAGAAGACAATAAGTAACAGGAGAAGGTTGTTAGTGATTTGACTTATGCATTTATACCTTCCATGTTGAAAGATGCTCCATTATTATGAGGATTCTATCAAGGAAAGACAACTTAGTACCTCTATCAAGAATATTTTGCAAATTTTGTAAAAGAATAAAAACATACGGATGACCATTTATCCAATCCATCATTTATATGTGTATGTTGAGTTTTGAAAATATATACAAATTTCCACAATAGACTAGACTAACATAATTTGCTTGATGGTTTTAGTTCCTAATTTCTCTCTTAATGGAAGGTAAGACAATTTATAATCTACTAAAATAACATTAATTTTGGATCTCCCATTGCTAGTTCAGAGTGATCACGATCAAACTTTACACCACTGAATAGAGGGACTGAATTTCATTAATGTTCAAAATCGCAAAGAATTCATCATTTCTTCAATGCCATAATACATCTAACTTCATCTTGTGATCCTACATGTCAAAAGATAGTGCTAATAGAATGAAGTACAACCACAACATATACACATAAAGGCATGAAGACATTACCTTTCAAAAAACATTTGTCTGCAAATCCTCTAGCCCAGGATCTGTCTTTGGCTTCTTTTTCTTTTTCAGTTTTCGGTAAGAGAGGAGCATCAAGTTCATGAGGTTTTTCATAAGATAATCACAAGTTTAACTAGATGTTGAAGTAACGATTGTTATAATAATCCAGATGCAATTTTTTAAGTACTTTTGATGTTATATTAGATAATTAAGTAAGAATTTATATTAAAAATTAACATAAATTACTAAAATGAAGCTTTGACTTTATTAAGATGACACTTAAAAGTACATTAGTAATATAGCATATAGCAGGATGATTGATATTTTGAAATTTTGAAATGTAATTATATGACAGTGCAAATAAAGGTCCGCTACTATTGACAACTCTGCTCACATCCCTACAACTAGACATTTAGAATTGAAAATTCGCAAGATTGAACGTAGCTAGGAATCCAACATTAAGACTAGACGGTCGAATATCATAATGTAAGATTACATAGTGGAACTGATACAAATATTAAAATAATGTGGTCCAAAAATAAAAATTCACATATCATGAAAAAAGTGAAGAGAAGCATTAGAATAGGTCAACAACTCAAGTGGCTAGAGAATTATACATGCTAGAAGGACAGGAGAATAGACGGTAAGTGGAATGTGAGTAGTTTTCCTCTCTTCTGTTATTAAGTTCTTCATTTCTCATCTGCTATTCTAATTTCTTCCAACATCATTGTTTATTGTTGATTTTGAGTTAGAATAATATAATATAATAATATAATATAATATAATATAATAGTTTTTATTATTTCTTAGTTGTTGTTATAGAAACTCATTTATTTCAAAAAAACATATATAAATAATATTGTACACATAGTATATAACTCGAGGGTGAGGATTACCCAAGCCTCGTGTGAAACATCTTAGGACTTCTAATTTTCAATTATAAGGTATTGTTTTCTACTAAAAAACGACATTATGGCAAAAGGATTATATAAGACCACATGGAATCCCACTAAAGAAACCAAACTCTATTTTAACAATTTCAATCTAAACCAACATTCAAGAATGATAGTTAAACAAAGGGATAATTACACTTTATCTCCAATGTAATTCACCCTTTAAAATAATCCTTTCAACTGTGTCCATTAACCCTCAACTTTGATTCAGGAGTAATGCCATTTATAACACAAGCAGTGGCCCACACACAACATATTGAAGGAACCATTTACATTAGTCTCCTAAATCTCAATTCTGCCAGTAAAAAGTTGGAAACGGAATTGCGACCGTGTGGTTTGTTTGTGCTGAGATAGAGATGCGGTTCCTTTGTGATTTTTTTTATAACTAAGAAGATGAGTAGATTGAAAATGAAACACAAATAAATTCAAAAGTAAAACTCTATTTTTCACTCACTTTCATGCTGATGAATTATGTCACCTAAGAAACAATTCCCTATTAGCCACGTAAACGTCACGTAACATTATAATCTAGGTATAATGCGTCAATGTATCATTATTACACCGTTGAGACAAAAAGTTGTTGTGTTCCTCCTCTTTTTCGGTTACCACACTGAATTTGGGACTATTTGATTTTGGGGCTGGAAAAATGTAATTTTTCCTCTTCCTCACGAAGCATTGCAATCGTCATCAGTGTGAACCCCAACTTCGAAGCATGATTCCTCCTTTGACGCATGAACGGAAACCTTTAGAGAGAGATGATTAGCAAGGTATTAAGGCGAAATAGAAGATGAAAAAAGAAAAAGAAAAAAAGAGATAGATAAGAGTGTTGGGCCCTTACTCAAATTTGGGTTCCCACTGTTCGCACCCCCTTTATTCGCAAGTGCATCGTGATTCTAAGAAAGGGGAAAGCTGGGCCTGGCTTACGAGCCCAACAGGTTGGATCTCTTTCTTTTGGCACCTTGTTTCTACTATTTACACTCCCTATTTTATTTTAAAAAGAAAATGTATATATTATTTGTTTAATTCAAATATTTTATTATGTAAAAAAAATTATTAGATCCCCAAATCACCGTTCGTGTCATGTAGGATTTAATTCAAAAACTTTTTTAAATATTCAAATGACCACGTGTCCAACAATATTTGATACAAATTTTTCTTTAAAAAAGTACACAAACAAAATAAAATTTTCAAAATATAAAAATATCAAATTTTTGAAAGATAAAAAATATAAAATTTTCAAAAATTAAAAAATAGCAAACACTCAAACAAACATTTTCTAACGATAGAATTACATAACCTTGATTTTCCATTCCGGATGAAAATACGTATAAGCAAGGTCTCTTGTCAGACCCCAAAATTAAAAAAAATATATATATATTTTTATTTGTTTTATTTTTATTTTTATTTTTATTTTTGGAAAAATAAATATTTTCAAAATCACACTTGTTTTTACTCTCATTTAATACCTTCCTTATACGTAATCGATCTCAAATCCTAAATTCGATTTTTACAGACTTATTTTATTTTATTTTTATTATTTTTCATAATTTTTCATAATAAACTATAATAACGATTCTCTTTTTTTATTTTCTTCAAAATTTTAATTATTTGTTTTCTTTGAATTGTTGTCCCTGTCACCATTATGATTGCGAAATTATCAAAACTTTTAGTTTTTATGAAACCGTTTAGTAAGTTAGATCATCTGGTTAGTTATAGATCATTTACTGCCTTAAAAAAATTTGTACTATCATATTAAATATATAAAATATAGTTGATTCAGTAAAATTCCTATGTTTATTTATGGTCTTAGACTCCATCAAACGGTGATTATTCTATTCCTACTGTAACAAGATATCAAAGCATGGTAACTTTACATTATTAAAGATCTTGAAAACTGCAATGTATAATAAATAAGTCATGTGCATCACATACATTAAAAAATGGACCTTACTCCTTCGAAAGTATTTCTCTAGAATTTAATAACACCAATTGCAATGACCATCCTTATAAACAAAAAGCAGATGTAAATAGTCAAGAGCCCAATTCCCAAGGACTTATCAAGCTTCATATTCTTCTTTGTCAATATGACAAGGGCCCAAAGCACCCCTCCCATCAAGAATAAAAGTGTTGCATAAAGAGAAGGATCCTTGGGAATCACATAAGACTCTGGGTATTCAGACCATGCTGAGAGTACAAGAGGCAAGCCCAAGCCCATCAAAATGTTAAACATAGGGCCTGCATAACAACCAGAGACAGCTATTTGAGCCCCATCAGGCCCACCATTCTTGGCCATTGCACCATTGGCTATCAAATCCCCTAGAGAATTACCCCAAGCTAGGACTGTCAGTCCCAGGATTGAAGGACTAATCCCTATGACATTCCCAAGTGCAACCAAGAGGGAAACAAGTTCTTCAGCAATGATGTAAGTCCATGTTACACTCATAGAAAAGCCCCCAGCTAGCCATGGAAACAAGCACTTTCTGGGTGGACTAGTGCTCTTGGTTGTCACACATGCCATGTTCCCCAAAACAATGCCAATTAAAGCAGCTGTCAAGTATGAAACAAGACTGCTCCTTGAACTCTCATTTTCCATTTGGGTGTTACAAAGAGCTGCAAACAACACTGGTGCCAAAGTCACAGATATAACAGCATATGGCTTTGACCAACCTTCCTCACTCACAACAGGTATAGTAAGCCTTCTTGGCAACCAAAGAGGTAGCTCTAGCACATGTACAAACTTGCTCAAGTAACTCAAGTCAAAAGAATCATTACCAAAACCCTCTTGCTTCTCCCCTCCTTCTTCAATTACCTCTTTATTTGATACATTTGGTTTCTCATCATCAACACACCCTAGCAAGGGTATGCCTGACTCAGTCAAGTCATCACAAGATGAGGCAAGTTCCCCTTCAGTCCTGTCCCCTCCGTATATGAAATGTGTGGCAGAGACAGCACACACATAGAGGAAGTAAATAGAAACATAAAAGATTGAACCCAACAGGCTGATTTTACCAATAGAAATTATGACAAGGAGAATGAAAAGTGAGAAAAGGAAGAAAATGACATCTCTGATGAAACTAGCCTTGTCAATTGCTGTTTCATTTGCACTAACAAGAAAACTTATGACCCCCAGAACAGCACTGGACACAAAAAATGCCCCTCCCAGAATGCTATTGAGGCCAACCGCTCCGTCATTGGATCTTGTGAAAGACACAACACTGGCAAAAAAATCAGGAGCACCATTTCCCAGAGAGAGCAAGGTTACCCCAGCAATGGTGGGGGATAGTCTCAAGATGTCAGAGAGACCTTCTAGGTTACTACAAAAGTAATTTGAAGCTGTATCTCCCAAAAGATAAAACAAAATCACAAGCCACAGTATAAGCAGGACATGCCCCAAAATCGGGGAATGCCCGAAGCTGCAGTAGAAGATTTGGAGATAATTTATATACCCTTTTGACCTGCAGTTAACGTGGGATTTGACATATAAGCACTTGGAGTCGTTATCCAAATACTTGTGAAGGTCAGTGCAACCATCAACACTGATGTCAGTGAGCATTCTAGCATGGTTGAAGACATTTGTGGAGGCATGAACATTGGAAGTAGAAGGGTGGAGATAGGCACTGAGGAAGAGAAAGATGAGGAAAACGAAGGATATGTTGAGGAGAAGTAGTTTTCTGTGTAGGGGTTTGGTGTTAGAGATGAAACGTGCCATTTAGAGCATGTTCTTGAGGATGTGTTATTCGTGTCAATATATGGAGGATTGAGAAGTTGTACTATAAAAGGAGAGGTAGAACATGACAGAAACTGAAGGTTCAATTCTCAGCTGTTTTTATAGTACTATGATTGGAGTGTTAGTGTATAAGAAAAGTGGTTAATAATGTGCAAAGGGAAATTTCTTAAGTATATAAGAAAAACGTTGGGAAAGTGCTTAACAATTTAGTGATTAAAGAAATAAAGAAAAGTGATAGTTGGTTGAATAATAATAACGACCAACTACCCAAAAATTGAATAAGAACCCAATTAGGTTTCTTTCTGATGTGGAAAAATGGTTTGAATAGAAATCTATTAGAATTATATATTGTTTAAATAGATAAAAAAAAAGAGAGAAGTAAAAGAAAGTACTATTTTTAAAGTTCAAATAAGTTAAAATTTAAAAATTTAAACAGTTTCAGATAACATAATGGTGAAGTTGAAACGTCGTTATCAAACTATTAATTTTTTTCACGTTAAAATTTTATAAAATAAATTGAAACCCTCTAAACTTCAGAAGTTTTATACAGAGTGAGGAGTGACATCTGGTATAAAATAACTAAATTAAAAAGTTCATAAAAGCAGACATTTTCAGAAGTTTCATCATATGCTCTTTTTTTGGAATGGTGTAGGAAACTCTGTCTCGTGAAAAGAATATGAAGGTTTTTTTAGAGCTTATTAAAATAATAAGAAGCTATTGTATCGAATTAAAATAGAAGAAAATATTATTTTAACGTCATCAATACATGTCATGCAACCAGACATTTTTTTTTTCTGAGTCTTTTTGAGGATGTCACAGACTTTGGTGTAAAAATTTAAACTTAAAAATTAAATAATTCCTTTAACTTTGTCATTTACAAATGCTTTGAGTTTAATTAACTGTGAAATTTCTATGCTACTTTGGTAGTGACCCTACCCTACGACGCCCGACAAATTTGTATATCGACTTCGGTATAAAAATGATAAGAATCTAATGTATTAAATGACAATGTTATTTTGTTAATTTTTATATTATTGAACATAAAATAGTCTCTTTAAAAAAAGTTTCACCCATTAACCTAAAACGAAGAAAAAATAATAAAATATTTGAATATATTAAAGGATAACAACATTAGAATGTATTTTAGTTTAAGATAAAAATACACAACTGATCATTAAAGTACTCATGCTTACTCCTTTATTAAAATTCTTTTTTGTGACTATTACAATGAAAAACATTAACTTACATAGTTATGGCACGTACAAGATAAAAAGTTTATTGTAAATCATCATGCTATAATGAGGTATACTAGGATAAAAAAAAATGTTAAATGATACTAACATCAATTGAGTTGAATGAGGGAGAAGAATTAAATTACCTTTTCTAAATTTATGAATTCTTTGAAGATGAATTTTCAAATAGGATGTTAAAGATTGGATAAGAGTTTTATATGTACAAAGAGTTATAAGGCTGAATTTAATAGGAGTTTAATATAACAATAAATAGATGATAATTAAGTGAATACTTACTTTGATATTATATATTTTCATAAACTTTTGATAATAAGGTTAAATAACACAAAACATATTTTGTTGTAAGTACAAAGCAAAATGAATGTTCCTTATTTAAAAAAAAAAAATCTTCCTTCTTTTTTTTACTCTTATACTTCCATAGTTACTTTGCTCAAGCATCACTTCTGCTTTTGCTCTCACAAACTTGTCTTTCTCTTTTATTTGTCTTTTCATTCATCTTTCTCATTGTTAGATATCATTGTTTACTATCAAACTCTTTCTTTTCTTCTCTATTCTCTAATTCTTCTCATGGTAGTAGACCATTTGCTAGTAGGGAAGTTTTCACCATTGAAGAAGAATCCTTTTTCAATAGAAGGAGAAATGGTGAAGGAATTCTCTTGTTTTCATTGCTATCGGGTGATGATGGTGGCTACTATGTCTTGGATGGAAGGCTCATTATAAAGTCCAACTAAGGGTGAAAGTGAAAAAAATCTCACTCAAGAGACCAATGAATTAAGGAGTTTTGTAAGTCTTCGAGCCTATTTATTGATGATGTCAGACTCATAATAGTTGTGGCTTGTTTTGATGATGATTGGATGTATATGAAACCTACTCTTAATGAGATCAAGTTTAACTGTTTATGAGTACTTCTTTAAGGAACTTGACACCGTTTTCCTTTGTTGGACTTCAAGTCTAAGTCCTTTGTCTTCAATTCCTCTATAACAACCACTTTTAAGGTGTGATTTCTGTGCAGGATAACACTTTAATAGACATTATTATTACCTTGGAATCGGCCAAGGAGAAGAGGTTATTTACATGAACAATCGTCCAAGGCAAGGTAACTTTCCTAGTCCTGAAAACAATGCTTATTCTATCTCAGAGGGTTGGAGAAGAAACCAAAGGAAAGGTTATGGCTATAAGCAAGAAGTATAGACCTCCATTTTAGTAGCAAAATTTTCTAGTAGTCCAAGAGAGACAGTCAAAATTGGAGGACACACTTGAGAAGTTCATGTAAGTTTCTACGATGAATCAAAAGAATATAGAAACTTCAATTAAATTTTTAGAAACTCAAGTGGGGTAGTTTGCAAAGTAGTTATCTAAAAATTAAAATGGTCAATTTTCAACCAACACAACAGTTAATCCCAAGGAGAAGTGCAAGGAAACTACCACAAGGAGTGGTAAAATAATGAGAATAGGAATCAATACCACTTGCTGGAGAATAAACTCCCTTTGAATCAGGTAAGATGAAGAAAAATAGTGTAAAGAAAGAGAAAGTATAAAAAAGAAAATAAAGCTAGAAATAAATGAAGAAGAAGAAAATGAAAAAAAATAAAGAAATAAAAATAATGAGAATAAAAAGAATAATAATGGAGTGAATCCTCTACTTGATCAACACTTGCCTTATCCTCATACTCCTTCAACAAAAGACAAAGAGAGACAATTAAATTCATGGACATAATGAAGCAGCTACAGATTAACATTCCCTTTGAAGTAGCTATAGAACAAATATTAGCTTATGCTAAGTTCGTGAAGGAGCCACTAACAAAGAAAAGAAAATTTCCTAAAAGCCTTCAATCTCTCCCAGGTTTCACACAATGGTTCATTAGCACTTTGCACAAACATAGCTATGGCTTCGCCTAATTATTCTTAAATGACAGGAAGAAACAAGCTAAAAACTTGGTCTCCACATTCTTCAAACTAGTCAGACTTTGGTTAGGTTGTGATTGAAGTCATGCGTTAGCCTTCCCAGTCAGGGAGAATGGAAATAACCTCAAAAACAATGTCTCCTCATATGCTCTCGTAATACCAACTAAACCAGAAAACTCATAAATGAGTATGTAGGTCTCCATGACTGTACCAAAAAATTGGTAAGAACTGATCAACTATAACATAGCGGGCTTCATCTTAGCAATCTTTTTATTCATGGTAGATCTAAAAATGTTAGTAAAGTCTCCAAGTCTCGCTTATACAATTGAGTCTCCTGTGATCTCTTATGATTTTGACTTTCTTCTATCATCTCTTATTAAGAACGAAGTTCAAAATTCTAAATATCAATTAGAGCAGAAAAACATTGTACATAATAAATTATTGACTATAAAAAATTAAAAAGAATAAAAGAAATAAAACAAAAAAAGTGAGTCTACAAGAAATATAAATGCATAATGTTATATATTGGAACACAAATCCCCCCTCCCCAATAGTGCCAAATAATTGTTAGTTTATTTTTGCTATGATGACAAGTGCACGAGTCTCAAATACAACAAGTAATAAAGATATTATTCTCTCTTAACGAATTTGTACAATAAAAGACAATAATTACAAATATAACAAAATTAGACTCAAGAACAATTTCATAATTTATATTGTTGTGCATAAAAGTAAAAACAAATAAAATGCCCTTTTAGTATTTTTGTCAACAATTGAAATGCAAAAAAAAAAAAATTAAAGATGAATAATATGAAATTGTCATAATTAGACTTCACCAATCTTCACTTTTATGCATAAAAATGTTTACTTTCTTTCCAAACAATAATCAATCTCAACCAAAAAATATACCAAAGCATAACTCATTAAGTGAATAAGCTTAATAGTATCTATTATCCTCAACTTTTGGATCAATTATACAAATAAAACTTGCAATTGCCACATGAGTTTAACAACAACCAATGAATCATATTCTATTCCTAGATACAAGCTTTCATCAGATATTTCAATTCAATTCCTGATTATAAAAGGTATTTCACAATATCCCAAGAATCAAAGATCAAGTCATCAATCAACATAACAAGTTTTAAGCATAGAATTAAAATACTAACATTCAAAAGGGAATGACATAAACATTAAAACCAAAATAATTACCTGAAAGTTTAGAAAGGTTAAATGTAACCTCAACAATAATGGATTTTGCCCCTCATAGTTATGTGAAAACTAAACATTGCATAACAACAATAGAATAAGAAGATTACCCCAAGAAAATCCTAAAATTGTCTCCAAAGGTAATTTTTGCTCTTCGGCGGTCGAAGATGCCTAACCCTAACGCAGAATATCTATTAAATAAATTGTAAACAGTGATGCACATTCGGACTTAGCCTCAGTGGCACGGGTGCATTTCAATTTTGTTACTAATTCATTCCTTCTGCTCTTTCTCTTTTACCACTAGTTGTGCTGCTTCTTCTTCCAAACTGTTATTCTATTTTCCACTTTCTATTTTTTCTATCTGCAGTTCAGTTCCCTCATTTTCATCAATTCTTTCTTCTACTACAGCCTTTTCTATTTTGAGGTTATCTCCTATGCCTGCCCCCACAACTTTCCTGCTTCTGTAAGAAATTGCCTTGCAATGTTCTTTGGGATTGGGTTAAGTGTTTGTAGAAAATTGGTTGTCTTGTTGTTCTGATATTTGTTTGGCCAGCTAGCCAACCTGTGTTTCCAAGTTTCGAATTGACGCTTCAGTGTTTTTTTGATTGGATAACGAAGCCTGCATGAACTTCTCTAAGGTGTCCTCCAATTTGGATGTTCTTTCTTGCACAGTGGGGAAATTTTGATGCTACTGAAATATCATTTGTCTGTTAGATGGTCCAACCTCTTGGTTCCATCCAGCTCCTTGGCTTACATTGTTCTTCCAACCTGGTGCCATATTATTGTGGTAATTACTCTGAAATCCAGTCTGTCTCCCATGGTTGCTCATATAGAATGTTTCCTCCTCTGACTGATTTTGGTAAAAGCAATTGTCATTCAGATGGTTGCCTCCACAGAAGTCACACCTCATAACTTGATTTTGCCCTTGAGAATTTTGAACAGCATGCAACTGCTTGGGCAGATTTGCCGTTTGTTTTGTAATCACCTCCATTTGTTGAGTCAGAATCTTGTTCTGAGTAAGTAAAGCATTTGTTGTGCTTAATTGCAACATTCCTTTCTTTGGTTGTGCATTGTGTCTATCATGCTGGGCCTTGTAATCAATAGAGGTCAGTGCTTTAATAATTCTGGTGGCTTGTTCCACGTCCACAGCCATCATAGTTCCATTTGTTGCAACATCCAAAATCATTTTCGTGTCCGGCCTAAGTCCATTGTGGAAAATGGTTAACTGAGCAATATCTTCAAAGCCATGGTTGAGACATCTTCTCAGCATTATTTCGAACCTCTCCCATGCATCACAAAATGCTTCATCATTACCTTGCCTGAAGGTTGAAATATCTGATTTGGCTTTGATGTATCTTGACATGGGGAAAAATCTATTAAGAAACTTCTCTTCCACCTCAGTCCAGTTGGTGAGACTTTGGATAGGATGAGACTTCAACCACTCCTTGGCCTTTCCCGCCAATCAAAATGGAAATAACCTCAAGTAGACTGCCTCAATCTCTGCATCTCCAAATCCCAAAGTTCCAGTCAACTCGTAAAAGGTGGATAAGTGTTTGTATGGATCCTCGTGATTTATTCTTGTAAATTGATGATTGTTGATCATACTGAGAAAGGTTGGTTTCATTGGTGGTGTTTGGAATTGCTATACTTGAGAAATGCCTAGGACCCTGTTACATTGCATAATCTCCCAGAATTCTCCTCGGTGGATTGTTTCCAGGATCTACCATGATGATCTCTTATCTGTTCTCTGCAGTAGATAAATCAGAATTTTTGTATGTGTTGTTCCCTTTTCCAAACTCGGTTGCTCTCTCCTTCTTCTACCATGATTCCTCCTTAATGTTTTCTCTATTTCTTCGTCAAATTCCAATTGGTCTTGAGGAACCTGGCCTCTCAATAGCATAAATCACAGTGTAAACACACAATTGTCAGCAGTTAACAAGGTATATTAATATCTATTTCTAAAAATAAAAGAAAATAGGATTTACAAGTATTTACTTCTTAAGTAACTACACATGCTAATACTCAATAATCGTCATTCCCTGGCAACGACGCCAAAAACTTGATGACTATCTTTGGCAAGTATACCAAGTCAAGAAGTGATATAGAGAAATAAGTACAAGTGTCGAATCCACAGGGAATGATATTAATCGAGCTTCAGCTAGTGGAGTAGCTTAAGCGAATAGTGTTTAAGGATTTGATGTAGAACAGATTGCAAACAGTAATGGGTTGTATAAAAATAAACAGTAAAATAGAGTATAAATGCAGTAATGAGGAAACTATCTTGGGATTGAACTCATTAACTCAACTATTTGTATTCTTAACCATAAATCATTAATAACGTATGTTTATCCTACGACTTTGCACAAATAAGATTCATTCAACCTATTCCTCGTGATTTGAAATTCATATGTTCTCTTGCATGATATTATTTTTCCCAGCTTTCATGGAGGGTGAACCCGCATTAAGTACAGTTGTTTCACGCAACCATTACAATGTAACACATCCCTAGTGCTGCATTGTAATGGGTACTCTCAATGATTTCCAAACCTCAAAACTACTTTCCAGTTAATTTTAAGATTTTTTAGTTCAAGAACCAGTTGCGCAAATGATTCAAGCATTAAGTACATAAAGAGAATACAATTTGAATAACTCATGCATTATCAAGATGAACAACAAGAATACAATGTGTGAGGAAATATCATTCAATCCCAAAATAGATGAAAGTTAGTTACACATAGCAGTCATGAATACAAGAGACATTCTTCTATAGGGCACTGTTCTTCACTATAGCAGCCAGCCAACTCCCTTTCCAATGAAGATTTTTTCCTCTTTTATACCTCCTGCCAATTTTAGGTTTTTGTGTCATTTAAGTCTTTAGTGACTTCTAGCTCAATCTGAATTTGAAGCTTAAGCAATTTGTCACTAACAGTACTCTTCTTCTCTTTTGTATTTCTTTCACAACTGTATTGTCTTTCCTTTCCAACTCATCTTCTCTGATTCTTCTCAATTCTTCTTGAAATCCTTTTCTTTATCAATTTGGGGTCACAATGCATTCTTCATTAATTACAAGGAAAAGAACATTAAATGTTTCCTCTCAATATTAAAGACATTAAATCATCCAGAATTTGTAGTTAAAAACACTGAAATATAGCCTTTATCAATAGACAAATTCATCTTCAATTGTAACACAATGCTCAATGTTTTGGTTCTTGTCATTATTATCAATAAATAAAATGAGAATCTTGTCGTAACATCATGAAAGAATAAAAGTGCTTTTGAATAAGTTATTGCGTTGATACATTCAACTTCTTTTACAATTTGCTTTCAACCATTTTTCTTCCTATCTCCCTTTTCATCTCTCTATTTCTTTCATTCAAATACCCCAAGAATAGTATGTATATACGAATATAAGATCTTACATACAAAATTTTTCTGTATGTAATTTATTTATGGAATAATATGTATGTAATGTCGTAGATAAATTACATACAGATTATTCCGTAGATAAATTACATATAAAAAAATTTCGTATGTAATGTGTGTTGCAACTATCTACGACATTACATACAGATTATTTCGTAGATAAATTACATATAGAATGTAAAATACCTGCGCCACATTTACATACAATTTTTTTTCTGTATGTAATCCATCAGTAATTACTATTCACATACAAAATTTAGACCTTATCTACGGATTTTCTCTGTAGATAAAATTGATATTTTTTGTAGTGAGGCATAGCATATGTGGTGTTAAGTGCAATTTGTGTCTCTGACTCTCAAGCTTGATAGTGTCGAGCACAATTCCATAATTCTGCATTCGTTTCCATTATTTTGTTCTTGGATTTGCTCAAGCCGAGCTTAGGTTGTGGCACCGGACTTTAGATGTTTTATATCAAATTGCTCTTTAATCTCTCATCTTCAAGGCTTCAATTCTTTTTCTCTTAATCCAATGTTTTTCTATTCATTTTTAGGCAAAATAGTATGAATTAGTAATCAAATTCATTTTTAGCTCTTATAATCAATTATTAACAAAAACCACACAAATTGAGAATTAAGCAGATTTTTAAGTTTGGGAAAAGTTAGTTTTGCTATAAAAATTACTCCAAAAATATCATATAAATCAACTCTATCATATATGCGACATCCGTTCAGAAAATAATATTCACACCTTTTGCCTCTAAGCAAGACTCTTATCTTAATTGTCCATCACATGAAAATGTTGTTCCAATTGAACTTCTCCATCTTGAATGTGATACTCATCCTCAAAAATATAACTCAAATTCAAAACAAGATACTAGTTACAAATCCCATTAAAGGACACAACAAACAAAGAACATAAGCAAAATATATATGATTAATTGTCTCGTTTATTAATCAATAAGTTTTATAGAAGGCATTTAGTTGTGATCTAATAATGTTCACAACATATACAAGGCTACAAAACAATTATATGTTAGTTAAAGTACAAGACAGGAACTAGCTAACATAATAGAATATATACAACGAAACTACAAGTTCACCAAACGATTTACACCGAGTTATCAGACGCTCATACTATCAAACACGTCTACAACAATCAGACACATTTATACTACAACGTCTACAAACTTCAGACGCAACACCTAGGAAGAATTCAATACATCAAGATCTTCATAAAGAAAGTACTTTGTGATAATCTTCAAATCTAAAGCACTAATTCCCAAGTTAAAGTCTTTTGTGCTTTGCACCATTCATTCTTCTTCTGGCATGCATTTTGACTTCATACCAGAATCTCACTCTTAGATGTAAAAAGATATCTGCTGAAGTTCCTATACTGTTATTTCTATTAGCTGCATTTTGTGTTTGACATAATTAACATAGATGTAAAAAGATATCTGCTGAAGTTCCTATACTGTTATTTCTATTAGCTGCATTTTGTGTTTGACATAATTAACATAGTACTGTGTCTTTGTGAACTTCTACAAAGAAACTTTTGATTATGTGGTGGCTAGTATTTGCTTAAACTTCTCCAACTTATTCTTGGTTATGTTGACTTCATTTATATTTGGTAATGCAGAGGAATATTACTTATATGCCTACGAGAAAAAGAGGGTCATAGTTTATTTATTTCATTCAAGAAAGAATTATATGAACTTATGTTATGGAATGAAAGGAATGGCATAGGAAACTTGCATTGTTACGTTTATGGTGATTGAAGACTACATCAAAATTAAACCTTTATGTACATTGTGAAAATTGTTTCCACTGTTGTAATTTGGGATCGGCAAGTTCATCTTGGATTAATATACTGATATACTCTGCTGTATTTACTGTTCCTTCAGCATTTCATCAAATCTGAAAATTATTAGCTCAGTGTTATCTACGCATGCGATCTATAAAGCTGCTCCAAGCGTACAGGGATGGTGGAGTCAAATTGAGTGCTCTGTGGATTCTCTGCGTAGGCAACATAGTATGCTGAGACACATGCTTGTGGCCATGACATTGCTAACCGAAACTGCATAACAAAGGCCATGACAAAGATAAGATGCAAGATTAGCATCATACATTTTAATAAATGATTTCTATAGAAATTATCTATATCAATATTGAAAAATCTTATTTCTAGTAGACGTAGGATTTCTAACACATTCATGCTGAGACTTCTTAACTTGAGCGTGAAACTTATATGTAAAGATCGTTCAATAGTAATTTGATAAGCCCGACAATCTTATTAAGATAAGTTCTGATATCATCTCGAAAATAAACTTTAAGCCTAACTCAACTTTACATATCAGCTTCTAATGTAAGATTTATATCTACTTATTATATATCTACTTATTATAAACTATTAAAATTTTTTATCTCTATAATCAATGTGGATTACCAACATTAACAAATAGTTTTGTCTTCAAACCAGTTCTTTAGTTAGGCATCAATCTAAATATGTGTAAAAATGATTGAGAAAGAAGAAAGTATTACAGTTGTCAAAAACAAAAAGTTATTGGTTCTTACCATGAAGTAACCAATCAAGAAAGCATAAATGGATATTTCTGTAGAATAGTTCTTGTGCATTACTATGCTCCAAGTTCCACTCACTAGGCTACACATTGCCCCCCCTGCCACTCCACTGAGGAAACAAAACGAGCCAGTGAGATCCAAATCTATCAGTTCTTCCAAACCAACCCTATTGAAAATGTCCCAAGTGTCAGAGGATGCCTGCACAAATCCCTTGTTATAAACTCCAACATGCACCAGGCCCCATCTATTCCCACAGGTCACAAGAAGAGATGCAATCCCCATATAGCAACTAACACAGGAGAACATGAATTCATCAGTGTCTCCTGCAATCAGACTTGTTGACCTTGCAAAACCCCTAAAGAGTGAGATAAAGGGCACAAGGATGGAGCCAATGGACACACTTCCAGTGAGGTACTTGACTGTGTCATTCAATGCTACTCTGGTGTCCATTATTACTCCACCAGCTAAGTGCATATACTTGACCCTTGAAATGGTGACTTGTAACACGTTCTTGAGAAACTGCAAGGTCCACACCAGGCTCAGCAGAATCACCAAGATGAACATGACAGTTAGTTTGGTTCTTTGAATTGCTCTAGCTCCACCAATTCCACACACCATAAAGCTGCAATAAAGAATACCAATGAGGATTGATGAAAATGCCAACCTCATGCATTGGCTAGGACGATCAGCTATTGAAACTGACAAGATTCTGCTGGCGTATTCAAATCTATGACGAACCCAAATGCCATAAAGAGATTGAATTAATGCAGAAACCAAAGCAACTACCCCAGCTGCAAGACTTGGTGCATATCCCATGTACACAAACAGAATCCCCATTGCAGATGTAAGAAGGGGACTCAACCAAAATGCTTCTCTAATAGCCTTTGCAGGATTCCTAGCAGTGATCCATTGCCATGTGAAACCAACAGCTCCACCACATAATGTTGATATAAAGAGTGGAGGGTACCACTCCTTTGGGTGGAAATAGTTTCTGTGAGAGGCATAGACTAGGCCATAGGTGGTGAGGGAAATAACCAAGACTGCAATTAGAAACAAGTGAAGGTAAAAAAGAATCTTGAAGAACTTCCTCGTCGGTGTTGTGTTTGTAAACTGCTCAAGAAAAAAAAACACCAAGTTGGTATATTTCTAAGGGACTAAATGGAATCATGTGTGTCTGTTTCTTTTTTTTCAAACATAATAATTCAAGAACACACAAGAAATGTGTCTGGGGAGAAAGTTTTGCCAAAAGGGTGGCTTTCAGAGAGAACTAAGAAATCTAGAAAGAGACTTGAATATGGGAAAGAGAAAAACTAAACCTTGATGGCGTTTGTGGATGAAAACCAGTCCCGTTGAGCTTGTTTTTTCTCTTCATCTGTGACAGTGATCACGTCAAGGTTCGAAATTGTCATGGTGTTTCTGTGTTACTGAATGCACTTCGCAGTTCATGCAGGGTTTTCTTGGTATTTTGCTTCAGTTTCTTGGCCCAATGATGAAATTTTTTTCAGAAAACTTAACAGATGCAACGAAAACTCTTGCAATGCTCTTGTTTCAATCAATTCCACACCAGAAGAAACATCTAACAAGGTAGTTTATTTATTAGTGTTTCGTTTAAACAAGACTCATTTTTTCAATCATTACTTTTCATTTATTTTTTATAATTTTCAATTTTTTTACTTCTTCACGTTTCATTTCAAAAAGTACATTAAATTTAAAATTAATAAAAATTATTACCATTATTAAATATTAACTTAATAAAATAAAAATGCTAACAACAAAAACCTATTAGTGTATGTGTTCTTGTCAATATCATAGTGGACATTTTCTTTACAAATTTCTCAATAACTTTTTGAAAGTAAAAATGTAATTTTCTAAATTTTGGTTTTTATTTTGTACATTTTAATTTATAAAAAGATTAATTGTATTTTTTTTAAAGATAGAATGAGAAAATATTTGTTTGCATGATCGAGTGAAGCATTTCCGGCGGGAAAAGTTGAGGCTTTAAAAGGGAGATAAAGCATAAGCTTCTTTGAGTTAGTTCTTATCCACTTAATGATTTGCTTGAGACGTGGTTGTTTCGTATAGATATTCAAAAACTTTTGCATGCAAAATAACATATTTATTTCGATTTATTAAGGGAAACACTAAATCAAAGGAAAACTTGAAAACAATTTCATTTGCTTCTGCTTATTATATTTATTGACAGAGATTGATCACTACCCTTTTTATTATTTTTATATCTAAAGATTCTACAGGTTTTTTTTTTTTTTTTTTATGCAGAAGCTGTTTATATTTAATTAGAAAAATTATTGACCCAGTTGCAAATTAAGTTCATAAAACTTTGAATATGTTGTTTTTGAATTATTTTTTGAGGAAATCTATAGAAACTATTTTAAATGTTAAAGAACTATTTACAATTGCATCGTTATCTTTTCATAAATTATAATGGGTCTACACATTGCTATTTAGTTGAAATTTAATTTGCTTAACATATGAGTTTTATCCTTCCCAAGTTCCACTACCTTGAATTTCACCTAGTTTTGTTTCTTTTTTTTTAATGATTCACTTGACTGAATTGTGTCAACTTATATTATTTCATTTCTAAGTATTAATCATAATTTTGTATTTATGTATAAGAGTTAGTAAAATATATACTACTAGACTATAAAAGTTTTTTTATATTGTTAATCAATTACAAATCCTAATAAAACTTAAACTTTTATATTCTTTTCGATATAAGACCCAATTAACTAATTCACATAGTTAAAAATTTTGGTTAATTTACTTTATAATATTATAGATGTTTTACTTTTTTTTCAAAACTACTCCTAACATTAACAAAATACTTGAAAACAATTAAATTAATATTTTTTACCAACTACTAATTAAAGTGAGAGAAATTATTTTAATAAAGGCTAATTTAAAAAATATTTACACGTAAAAATGTATTTTTGTATTTAAAAAGGACCAATAATATTATTAATTTGATTTGTATAAAACTTAAAAAAGAATAATAATAATTTTAAAAGCATATTAAAAATGGTTTATATTAATTAACAATACAAACAAAAATCACATTTACATTACATGGTGGTTAAACCCATTCATTAAATCATATCAAAATTATTAATAAAAGTTAAATCTACAGTATGCATATCTTAGTGTTCATATTTGATATGCCCCCGTCACATATATCAAAACATAATAAATACGAAATACTTTATAATCTTATTCTTCATATATTGAGTATGATTAAACATTTCTACTACCAATTAAGAATCTTTTGGGGTTAAATAGTTAGGTATAATATTCTCATATGAAAATGACAATACAGTGCTTCAAAGTTTTTGCTTTTATT
>Ga0209700_100540_pt1 | contig 72203 bp, 35 predicted proteins | sample SiratroredBW_FD_187528 | JGI IMG/M metagenome (GOLD analysis project Ga0209700, IMG submission 187528) | Root nodule microbial communities of legume samples collected from California, USA - Siratro red BW (SPAdes) (version 2) | ecosystem: Host-associated > Plants > Roots > Nodule | place: USA... | reverse complement strand
AAAAAAAAAAAAAAAAAAAAAAAAAAAAACAAAAAAAAAAAAAAAAAAAAGACAATGTAGATCCTTCTTATACTCTATCTCTTTATATTACATGTTATTTAATTATAACTAATCATAAAAAGAGAGATTTGCAAAAATAAATTTTAGGAAACACTTTTAGATAGTTCATCTATCAAACTTTAAATTGCATGTGATGTTAGGCAATCTCTTTAGAAATGTTTTTTGTGATTCATATGTCAAGCATTTAATTCGATCTTTCCTTCTTATAGATATTAAACAGTAAAATAAATTGAAGTTTTACGTTATATAACACCAAAAAATCAAAGCATAACATTCAAACATCCAAATATAATATTAAAAATAAAACACAATTGTAAGTCATAATTAGAAAAATACTATAAATATATTTTGCTAGAATGTGTAGGAATTAAATAATTTTTGTTATCGTAGTCACTACTTTAGTCTGACCCCAGCTTGCGTGTGCATCTACTAACCTTATGCTTACTTTATCCCAAACCTGATTCATCATTAATTAGCATTTGAGAAGAGTCTCTTGAAAACACATCTGAGAATATTGCAAACTAGAGAAAAACAAGCACGAGGATTTGCCAATAACAATGTTTAAATTCGTTAAATATTTTGAAATATCAAACTAGTAGTAACGATGAGAATCTCCAGTCAGTTAGCCATTATTAAGTCTGTGTTTAGCAAAATAAAAGTGATTAGTTAGATCACTTTTAATGGAGTTATTGGTCAAAATTGTTGTTTTACATTTCTCCACTAGCATTCAAAAATAAATTTAATTCAATAAAGACAACTTAATAACTTTCCACTAACTACTAAAAAAGTGTTAAGCTAATTTATTAAATTAAAAGTATTTCATCAAATTAATTGCTGAACTAATAATGACATAAGTGAAAAGGTACGAAGAGCAATAAAAACTACTTTCTAGCTATTAAACAATCTCAAGTTCTATCATTTTTCCTCACTGCCTAGCAAATATAAAATACTCATTTGAACAACTTTTGTATTTCTCCAGTTCGCAAAAGAATATGAACAAGAAAATAAGGTGTCACCAAGCTTGAATTATCACATAGACCAGATAAAACAATGGGCACAATTATAATATGAATTTGTGACATGATAAAAAATCACGAGGCAAACGAGGGTGTGCAAAATGGAACTTTTAGGAGCATTATAATGCAAAACGGCTCCCAGTTCCATCCAAAAACCGATCAGTGTGCCACCCTTTGTTCTGTAATTCTTTCAAGAATATAGGAAACACACCATTCATTTTCTCATAAGCCTCATGCATGACACTAGCACTGAGCTCATAACGAGAGGAACTCACAATTTGTGCAGCATATGCAGCAACTAGCCACCCTCTCAATGCATCTTCACCACTAGCATCTTGCTCCAATACCATGTCAACGCATTTATTACCTAAGTTTAAAAGAAACTTCTCCTCATGGAACACTTGTTTTAGCTCAAGAAGCCTTGAAGGCTTAATGGCCTTGTGCACAGCCTTCCCTACTCTTACATTTCCCGTGTCTTCTTTGATTTGCAGATTAAACAGCAGATTTTCCCTATATCTTAGATCAGAAGGGCTTGGTACAACTCCTGCCTGCATTGGAATTCATCAAACAATCAAACAGCATTTCATTCTTTTTTCCTTTTTACAAATAATAGACAGGAAAACAAGAGAGTTTTCATTTACTTCAATAGTTCAAACTAGACCTTGAGAAAATCATCCACCACCATTGCAGTTCTTCGTGGATTCAAGGTATTGATAGGAGTTGCTCTCATTTGTTCAGACACACTGTACAAATGTATAATTGAAAGGAGAGGACCCGCAACTAACTGACAAAAATTGTCTCATAATTCATCAGTCGGAATCATAAGACATCATCAATACAAGTATATTATCATTAAGACATGCAACATGATCAATTATATATCTATAAAGTAAACTAGGAAACAAATACTTGTTACATTCCGAGTAATGATTCTGAGTGCAATAAATACGACCAAGATTGAAAGGAGAGTGGACGCACAACCAACTGACCAAAATTGTTTCATAATCCATCAGTTGGGAATAATAAATAAAATGAATACTTGTGTCTAGAGAGTGTTTCCTTTCCTATGGAGTAATGGTTCTAATTGCAAATAAATAATATATACGACCTACGTGCCCTTGACTCCAATAACATTTGATTCATATCTTGCCGTCAGCTATAACTTTTGGTTTAAATTGCATACATTAAATTTTCAGTTAACTTCAACACTGGCTATTACTATTTGTTCTATAGCTTCTGGTTAAAAATTACATATTAATCAGAGCAATTGAACTAAACAAGTTTCAATCTACGCCCTTGAATTGAAGTTTCAGTTTATTTCACAGGTTATCCCTAAAAAGAAAATGAAACTTTGGGGGTTGATAAACATTAAACTGCTATTAAGCATAATTTATCCTAATAATTTTGACACGGCCTAAGAATTAATAAACCGAGTAGTACGAACTTGCATTGTTCCAAGATTACAGGAAGACTTAGCCTTATCTTGGTGGTAACGGGAATATAATCATGAAGCTTAAATTGTGAGTTCTATTGAAAGCACATCAATAGTCCAACTTCATGGAAGATCTCTCCTAAAAGTGAATTATGTCCCCTCTTACCCATTTTTATATAAATTAACATATATTTTATGGGGGCGAGGGGTGTTGAAATGGCATGTAATATTGTAACCAACTTCAAAAAATTTCACAAAATGTATGAATATTTCAATTCTCAAGCCTTTCAGTAATAACCACGTCCAAGAACATCATTACATATATTGTTAGCATAAACTAATTGCAAGAGTCAGAACCCACATTTAATTGAACAGAGGCCCAAGAACAAAAAATAAAAGCTCTATACCTTTCCCTGCATAGATGCACAGATAGTAGATGCTAATTGAATTCCAACGCCAATTCCTATAACATTAAAGAGAGTTGAAAAAGCCTCTCCTTTAGCAAATAGGTCGCTGAGATTTCCTTCTTTAGCAAACGAAGAGTATATAGGCAATCTTGTTGCTCTTGCTGCAACAACTGCCATCCCCTGTTGACTCCACAATAACAGAAAGAGAAGTAAGTTGCCTAAAACAAATGATACTTTTACACAAAATCTAGAATAGGATGCTAAAGACCGCAATCCCAAAACATGACAAACATAGGGTTGAATGACCTATTAGCTGTGAATCAACTTTATATTGCAAACAATACCAAAATGTGTAATTATTTTTGAAAAACTTAAACCTTAGCAAAATTTCCTAAGCCTGCCATTTCAAGAAAAAGATGTGGGCATAATGGAGAAAGCACTTCCAAGCCAATGCCTATATCATAGAGAGCATCAGCTGCAAAAAACGTAAAGCTAATTGTCAGACAACTTAAGAACTTAGCAATTACGAGCTAACATAATATATCAAGGAGAGAAGGCGGTGAAGAAAAGCACCAGCCCACATGCAAACCTAGCAGTCTCCAACGTTTAGGCTCAGAATCCATTCTAGCACCCCAATTGCTACAGATCACCTTCCCTACATGTTGCATTCCATCCTTCAAAATCTGGACATATGCCAGACAAAACATCCAGTTCATATATCAAACACATTCCATGGTTATTGCTGATTTGAGAAATCATCAATTTGAAATTAATATCAAATTACCCAACTAACAGCTGTCGCCTGTGCAGGTGTGGGCCGCAACCCTGCAGCAAATAGTAAGGACTGCAGAAGAATAAGCATAGAGACCAAGGACACCCACTCAATTATTTCATGATAATCAATTCATGAAAAAGATTACATAATACATAATCACAATTAACAAGAAATACTAAGTATGAATAAAGAGTACTCTATATCTCAGTTTTCAAGAAAGCAAGTTTGATTTTCCAATGTCAAAGAAAGGAACATTTTCCATTACATCCTTTACTGAGTTTTTATGTTACCAGAAGAAGACCTGAGTGGATAGCACCGATAGCGCTGCACTGGTAACATGTTGCAGGGCTCGAAACTGTGTGTATCTAAGATAGCCTTCATTCACACTGCAGGAGAAACAGAAAAGCTCTATCACTGAACAAGCTTTCCTAGTTTCTACACCATAAACCATAACAGAGTTTCAGGAAAAATAAATAAACCTGTATGGATATCCCGAGGGAAAAAATTTATTCATGAAAGATCCAACCACCCTTTGGTAGAAGGGCCTGGAATCATCGACAATCACAACCTAAAAAGAAACTAAAAACACTCGTTAGGGTCAAGAAAGCCACAATAACAAATTTTATAACACGACACATACGTTGCTTCCTCACATAAACATACTATATTATATCACAAATTAGAGAGTCAAAGAGCTGACACAACAGGAAGAAATCAACACCATTTACACTTGTGTTAACATCAAAGTAAAAATTTCAACATCTGAAGTGAGTTGACGTTGACCAAATTCCAAGCATAGAAGTTATGAGGGTTTTGAAAATAACATGTTTGTCACAAAAGGAGAGTCGAAAAAAGAGACATTGAAGAGTGACGTACGGAGAGTTGACCATCGGGTTCAAACTTGTGTCGGCGACAAACAGAGTCCGAGGTTTCGAACCACGACAGGGAGGCTTCACCCTCTTTCTTCTCCTGTGTTCAATAATCAATTTGAAGTTTGAACCCACATAAATAAGCCGAATAATAAAGAACGAAAAGAGAGAGAAAATGGGTGCAGAACAGAGCACCATATCCATGGAGAATTAACGGATTGTTTCGCCGGCAACCCCCAAAAGCCTCCGCTACGCTATAACAGCGCTTAATTTTTTATCAGACTCTCAGTTACTAAATGGTGTGTTTACGAGTGAGGAAAGGGTCATTTTTAACTATAATTATCAATCACCAAAATGTTTAACCATAATTAAGTAAGTTTATTATTCTTGTCAAAATCATATCATGTTATAACTTCTAATTGACTAATAATGTAATTAATTTTTTTTTCATTTATCGTATTAACTATAATGTTTATTTCTATAAAATTAAAACATAGTGAATACATCTTTTTAATTATATACTTCTATTTTATATTTATAATCAAAATTTAAATTTCAAATTCAATTTGAGAATTTTTAATTTAAATTTTTTTTTTAAAATGACAACTTGAGGAAAAACAAATATTTTACTCTAAGAATGGATTATATTAATATTTTAATAGTAAAATTGTAAGTTCTGGTGATTGAAATAGTTAGAATTGATATTTTAATCTTTAAATAATAGGATTGTACGATTATATAGTTCAAATCCCACATATATGATTGTTGAATAACAAAAACATGAAATGGTGAATAAAATGGTAAAAAGTGCGGATCACGTTTTTTTTATTTATTTCAGATTATCTGCTAAATGGTTTACTTTTTTTGATAAATGAATTATTGGGTAAACAAATTTTAAATAAAAAAGATATAATAGGTCTTTTATAAGCATAAATTTCTTATTTATTGAGTTTGATTTGCTTTGTCAACACTCAAAAGTATGTACTATGGAAATGGGTATAAATGCACCTGGTAGTAGCATTCCAACTTCTTCAAGTAAATTAAAGGGGCATTTTCTTTGACTCATATGAATACCTTACTTATTATGTGCAATTTCAAATTCAAAAAAGTATGTCAAGTCTTCTTTTATGCAAGAATGATGGAGGAAAAGACTCATGATAATTTGTATTTTTTTAACATTATTTATAGTGAGAACAATGTAATCGACATACATAAGGAAACCAGTATAAAACGTCTAACACGTTTCTAGAAGAAAATGGTTAGCAAAAGTATATTTAGAGTTATTTAGAGTTATGTAAAAGTAAGAAATAAGAGAAAATGGTTAGCAAAAGTACATTTATGTAAAAGTAAGAAATACGACAGATGAAAAACAATGAAAGAATCAATCAAATAAGCATGAACGAGAAGAGCAAAGAATGTATCAAAAAGATTCAATTGTGCAAAAAGAAAATAATAATAAAAGCAGTAAAAATATTATATTAATAAACAGTACGTGAAGATTAAAATAAAAATACAGAAGTTGAGAACTCTCATCTGATATAATAAATTTGAAAGAATATACTACAATAATTGAGAGCTAATCGGAGTAATATATTTACACATAATTTCAAAAATATCATTGTATTTTTGTTTACATCAATTATGTTTTTAATTGTAATTTTTTTATTGTAGAATGTGTACTTTTTTCTTATATTGATATATAAGCTTAATACAATGTATTTGATAAATCAGAAAAAATTATCATTTATATTATTTTTTTTATTGTATCTTTTTTTTTATATCTTTTATTAGAAATCCAACATTAACTAGAGACAAGACCTTTTAATAATTTACAATATAGATGTAAATCTCACTTTATTAAATAAATTTTATAAGATTAATTTAAATTTAAATTTTATCTTTTAATATAGTATGAGAGAATATGGTGATACGATTGTTAGTGAAACCGATTTTATAAGATTTAGATTTAAATTTCAATATCTTCTCTCATACTTTCACACCAAAGCTCCTTAATCTTCATTTTATTAATAATTTATTTTCACACCATTAACTTATTTCCTTTCACCTTTTGTAGTCAACCAATCTCCTTCGCTGGTGCATCGAAACTAACAGTGAAATGAACGTTTCTTAGTAACACTTGGCATCAACGGTTGGGTAAGAAATGAAAAATAAAATAAAAAAATTAAAATATACGCGGCGAAGAGATATGGCGAGCATTGAATAAAAGTGGGTCCCATTGGCGGTAGACAAACCTTGTTTTTTTCGCAGATTTACGTTCCGATTTAACTTTGCGTTGCCACAACGCACCGCCCCTATCATCATAACGTATTCTCATATCTTTTATTCACTCAAAAATCTTTTCTTTCTAACTCTGTAATAATTTCTCTTCACTCCTACACTTCCATACTTCACTTTCTCCTTCTTCAACTCAACTTGTCATCATGTCTTTCAGAGGCCTAAGCAGGGTAACATTTTCCTTCTCATCTACATCTCTCACACTTTCATTTATTTTCTGTCATGTTTTGGTTTCATTGGTTTGATCAAGTTTTGTCATGTGAGTGTTCGTGTGTGTTTGATTTCAAAATCAAGTCTTGGTTGAAAGGCTTTTGACCCAGATGCGTTTAAATTCCAGCCAAATGCTTCATCAGGCATGGGTGTTGCTGATCACAGCAAAAACACCTTCATGGAACTGAAGCAGAAGAAGGTCCATCGCTATGTGATCTTTAAGGTTGATGAAAAGAAAAGGGAGGTTGTGGTTGAGAAGACCGGTGGCCCTGCCGAGAGCTATGATGATTTCGCTGCATCTTTGCCTGAGAATGATTGCAGATATGCTGTCTTTGACTTCGATTTCGTCACTTCTGAGAACTGTCAGAAGAGCAAAATCTTCTTCATTGCATGGTTAGTTTAGTTTCTCTCTGTGTTTTGGTTTTATATGTTAAAGAAAAGGATCTCTAAATTTGGCCACAAGTAAAAGCTTGGCTGCACTAACCATCAAGATGTTGGTGAGGCATGATACTTGGTATGTTTTTCTTGTGCAAACAAAGCAAATTCCGCAGCTTATATGATCACATTTTTGGCTGTTCAAAATAACCATGCCATGTCATTCTTGCAAGCTTGTGTCACTCTTTGCTTGTTCTCTCTGATACTATGGAGCTTAATGTTCATTGTTTTATTTGTCTTGAGGTTAATTATCTTGTCTTATTCCTTTGTGGGATAAGAATTTGTTGTTGATTAGGCAGAGATTTTTGGCTCCACGTATGAAATCACTCCTTTTCCGATCTGGATATCAGGCTCGGATACCAATTTCAGTGGCATCCTCTGTTAATTGTATTTAGGTTGCGGATAGAGCATTTCTGGATAGAAGTTCTTATGTTTATACGAAAAATGATACATAAATAGTTTATCATAACAAACATTATCATGCTTGATGCTTTAGTTCAACCATATCAAGGTAGGTTTCCCAAGTACAAGTTTTTTGTGTGGGGGTTGGTGGGTTGAAATTTGTCTAGCCAGTATTAGAGATTTATAAAATTGGAATAGATAAAACTTTGCGTGTTTTGCTATTATTGCTTTGTTTAGTTACGATTTTCAGAGTGCCCTCAAACAAGATAATGGACTTCAAGGAAATGGTAGTATTTTCCTTCATCATGCATAGTTGACTAGTTTATTTTCTTCATTTGCTAGAAGAATGACAAACCCTGCCTTTAAATATTTACCTAGCTTCTCAGAAAAAAAAAAAAAAAAAAAATAGCATACATGTAAATAACAATTTTTTTTTCTAGACAAACTGATTTAGCACTCTATTTATTGCATCTTTGGATCTGATTGTCCGCGGAAAGACTACTCTGTCTCTTTGATCAACCATTGTTCATTTCTTGTTTGAGTCGCATCTTGGCTCCCACTTCATAACTGTATATTTTCCATAACTTATTTGAAGTATCTCCTCAATATCTTGCTAGGAGCTTGTCTCCGTTTCCTCCTCTTGGATTAGACTATTTTTATTCTTGCCTTCATCTACCTCAACATCAAGCTTCTTAATTTACTTTTTCTGTGATTTGGCCAGAAACGTCATTCTTAGTTATTTCATTTCATGATGTTGATTAGGTCCCCTTCAACTTCTCGGATCCGTGCCAAGATGCTCTACGCCACAACTAAAGACAGGTTTAGACGTGAGCTTGATGGTGTTCATTATGAAATCCAAGCTACTGACCCCACTGAGATGGATCTTGAAGTGCTGAGAGAGCGTGCACATTGAAATGTTCACGTGCTCAATTCATTTTCTTTTAAGGATCTACTAGGTTTTTACTTTCAATGAATTGCCCCTTCATACTTTATCATCTGCAGAGCCCATCTTGCCACAGAAATATGCCTCCAATAATATGAATCTGAAGGGGGGTGGCTTTAAAGCTCTGAGCTGTTATTGTTGTAAATCCCAATTTGCTGGACCTGTATTATAGAGCGTGACTTTATGGATCCAGATAATTGTGGTGGATATAAAAGTCTGTGCTTGTAACTCTGGCAAAGAATCTCTAGAAAGTTTCACAACTTTCATTTATCAATATTTTCTTTTTAAAATTAAATCCTGTGTTGTGTTTGGTTTCGAGGAAGGGAAGGTGAGAAGTAATGGGTGATATTTGCTGGGATGGAAGAGAAGGAGAAATAATTTTAAAAAAGGTGGAACTCGTTACTATTCCTGCTTATTGTTTTACAATAATGGGTGAAAGGGAAAACTTAGGAAAGATTCGATAACTACAGTATTCTACATAAGAGATTAAGACAGTACTCTAGTCTAAAATATTAAGGTTATAGTTTTGTTGACTTGTATGTTAGTTACTTCTTAATGTGAAATAGAAAGTTTTTGCTAAGACTATTGTTCTACTATATTTGTGTACATGTTAAAATCATTAACAGATCAGTAGTGTGATCAGCCTGATGGGCTAATGGATCTTGGAGCCATTTGGATAAACTTCATAACGTAGGGGCTTGAAATAGGCCGCAGCCCACTGATATATTGCAAATAAACCGCTCCCAAGATCCTGTAAGGTCTTGAAAGAATCAGATGCAACGAAGCCTAACATAAATGTATAATTTATTCGTTAGCGAGATGATGGATAGGTGCTCTAGCCGAATGCCACCGCAAACAGTTTGAACTTATGCTCAGGAAATAATATTGTCAGTGTATTCATCATTTAGTAGTACATTACTGTTATATATTTTCCCTTGTTAATTTGTTTTGTCAAGATACACTTCATTGAGCTAGCTTTAGTTGGGGTGAGAGGGAATGAAGATATCAGTCATGGTCGGTGAGGATAGGTATTTGGTATTTGGAATAACTTTTTATCTCATGGTATACTAAGTAGCAGAAGGTATTGATTAGTGTTCTGATTTTTTTAAAATAACAATTATTTTTATCCTATCCCATGTTTTAACAAAGCAAAAGGACCCAAAAGGTCCAGCACAGTTCGTGAAATAGAAATATGATTGCGTGAATGATGTAATACCTGCTGAAAAATCAAATTATTCAGTTTTCGGGTCCCATTGATTATATAATTATCATCCATGTAATCAATGAAGTCGGCTTACTGGTTTGGAGTTTCCAACAGAGAGAATATAATATGAAATGTGAAATGTGAGATGTTATGGTGAACTATGAACTAGTGAGACATAAAATAAAGTATATAAAAGTTTACCTGTAGCTCATGTCCAAAGAAAAGTCTATTGATCATTTAAAGACTGGTTGAAAGCAGTTGCCACCGAAGAATAACTTGATCTGTGTGGACCATAAGTGATTCGAGAGGTAGAAAATTGAAGATAGCAAGTTAGTGAGACTGAAAACGCCACTGCAACTTTTGCTTTCAACTTTCAACTAGCAAACGTATTTGAAGTGTAAAAGTCAAATATGTGCCGTGAACAGACTGGAACTGCTGCAGCATTATGGTCATATTTTACGTCTACTGACATTGAAAAATAAATAGTCTTTATCTGTATTCACATTAGCACCTAGGATAAGGGACACAGTTCAGAATTTCAGACGATAAGATTCTTATATTATTTATTTTCGTACAGTTCCATCACGAACACTTGTTCAAGTGTAGTCCGTTTTTTTTTTTCTTGAGATTTCAATTATAATTATACACATGCCTTGTGCAATGCCATCGGTTTCCTTAGACTTAAGGAAAATTGAAATATTGAAACAAGAAGTCAAAAGGGAAGAAGAAAATAAGGATAGCATGCAGAACATAGTTGGTCTGTGAAACTATTTATTGAAAGTTCTATACACCAATACTGATTATACATCAATTGTAACTCAAATTTGCCAATATTCGTAAAAGAAATAGCCCTAGTACCTGCTCATTGATGTCCAGTCAAAATTTAACAGAAATATTGGTGAGAGGCAAGGAAAGCTTTTGTGCTTTCCAAGTCTAATTGAAGCCACTGCTTTATTATAACAACATTATAGATGAACATATCCTAAACATATGGAACGGTTTTGTTGTTGTTGCTGTGAGAATGTGACTGCTCCGACTCTTCTCCGGTTCCAACATCCTCCTCATTCTCACCTGAGAGCTCCTCCAATGATCTTCCCTTTGCCTCAGGAACCAAGAAAGTAAAGCAGAAACCTAAAATGTTTACTACACCTAAGACGATAAGCGCATTCTTTACTCCAATACCTGCAGGGTACCCTGCATCAGCTTTGCTTTTGTCCTTGTTCTGTGCCAAATACAAGAACCCAAATGAACCAACTATAGCTCCAAGCTTCCCAGATGCTGATGAAATTCCATGGCAAGTACTTCGGAATCTAGCAGGGAAAATCTCTGCTGGCACCACAAATGTCGTGGCATTAGGCCCAAAATTTGCAAAGAAAAAGGTCAATGAATACATCACCACAAATCCTATCCGGTTATCCTTATGAGTCCAGTGGTCATAAGGGATGGCAAGAGCAAACATGAAGACAGTCATGAAGAAGAACCCCATCAATTGGATAGCAAATCTTCCTATCTTGTCAATGAAAGCCACCGTGAACCAGTAACCAGGGACTGTACTGCACAGAGCAATGAGTGTTTGAGCCCTTGCAATTTTGTAAACTTCCTCAATAGCATTCATGGTTTTGGCCGGAGGTATCCAACCAATTGCACTGAAGATATCCTTCTGAAAAAGATTTTGACTATAAAATGCAATATCAAGCAAGAACCATGTGCTTGATGTACCAAGCAGATGCAGTCCATGGCGAGTTAGGAACTCCTTTGAGAACAAGCCATATTGCTTAGCCTTTGCCGGAGCTTCATTCTGTGGTTCAGCTTGAATCTCAACCTGCAGAACCTTAGACATATCTGCTGCTGCCTGCTTGGTGTTCTTGGCTACAAGAGCAGTATAACGGGCAGTTTCCGGCATCTTCATCCGCCAGTAGTAAGTCAACGCGGCTGGGAGTGCTCCCACCATCACAATTATCCTCCAAATGTAGTCTGCTTGTGCAACTGTTGAGCCAGCTGGATCAACCTCATATGCTGGAGCATCAAACATTTTGTTGAATGCAGCTGAAATTATAATTGCAAATATACCACCTGCCAAGATACCAAAACCCTGCATGGCAAACACTGCAGCAATGAAGGCACCGCGAGTCTTCTTGTTAGAATACTCAGACATTATGGTAGCAGAAAGTGGATAGTCTCCACCAATACCAAATCCAAGCCAGAACCGGAAGAAGCAAAGAGTTGCCATTACAGATTTTGCACTATGACCGAATGAAAGGCCGGAACCGATGGAACATATTACCATCATCATCAGAGTCATGCCATACACTCTTTTCCTTCCCATCTTATCACCAAGCCAACCAAAGAAAAGCTGACCTGAAAGTGTTCCACAGAAAGCCACACCATTTACAGCAGCTGCAACATTGGGAGGCAATGTACCGGGCTTTGGTGCACCATCAACATGGTAGTATATGCGGCCGAGCAACTTCGTAACAAGGGATATGCAGAATAGATCATATGCATCGGTGAAGAAGCCCATCCCAGCGATGATGATTGCAGTGAAATGGTACCATTGTGTTTTTGCCACATCAAGCGCATTTAGTACTTGAATTTGCTCCTTTGCCATGGCTTTTCAAGCCAAAATTACAAGCCTATTTCTGTATCTCACTATCAAAAGCTCTTCTTCTCTGCAGAAGTGGAAACGAGAGTCAGACTCGATCAATTGTGAGATCTTTGAATTAAATAAAAGAACTAAGAATTTAATAATAGCTGATCAATTTGAAGAAGTTATCAAATGAAATCAACCAATAGACGTACAGTTACATCACCTATTAGTCCACTACGAAAAAGTTGTGTACCTATCAACAATAACTATTGATTATACCACTAGTTGAAGTGTTGAACCATCCAGATTCATAATTAAGGCTCAGAAATTGAAATTGTTGAGAGCCTCCAAATAGTGACCAAAAATAAGGAAAATAGAGCGTTCTCAATACAAGCAAGTTAGCACAGTTGTCAAGCTACCGCACGTTTTGTTACACCAGAAATTAGAAAGCTACAGCACTTTTTTGTTACACCAGAAATTAGAAAACTAGAAGAAACTCGTAACCTCTCAAAATAAAAACAAAATGTAAACAAGGACTTTTTAGATTCTCTCCTCACTTTGTGTTAAAAAACTGCTTTCTAAAATAACTCGACAGTAAATTTCTTCGAAAATTATTATGTTTTGAAATTGTTTCTAAAGACAAAAAGAAAACAGAAACAAATCTCTGGGTAAACAGAAACAAATCAAACAAATTTTAAGAGGCAGAAAACTGATTATTCATTTATTTCTTTTACAGATTGAAGATGCTCTAATATCTAGAAAGCAAAATTTACGCAAAACTCGCCGACCCATGTTCTCAAAACTAAAAAAATACAGAAAAAGAAAACTGGTTAATTTTTAAATTATCATAACAAACAATAATAATACTCCCAGATAAGAATCGGAACAAATTAAGAACAAACAATTTCATACAGATTAAACCAATCCACCCATGCAAATAGTTGAATCCATTTGAGAAATTTTCATACTGAATGAAGAAGCCGTACATACATGCACAAGGTGCGTCTTTTTCCAAAGGGTATATTGGAAATGACGAGAAACAGCTCAAATAAGTGTCACAGATTAGAACAAAATCACGATGATGAATGTAAAGTGAACGAAAACACATGAAATGAATCTTAACTGTGATAAGAAAAAAAGCTAAGAACTCGAGGCGGTTGAGTGATAGTCCCGTGATGCATGCATGGGGTGACACATTAGAAAGATGCATGGCAATGCCAAAAAAATTAAAATATAATTGCATTAATTAATAATATTATAAAATTGATGTACCTGAAGTGGAAGAAGGTTGTAGAGAGAAAGAGAAAGATGAGAAGTGCAATGAAAGAGATGTGAGAAATATGTGAAGGGAGAGGGAAGGATTTATAGGAAGAGTAGAGAAGAAAAACATGACACAAAACAAACATAATACAGTTTGCAAACCAAATATTCCACTCGCATATACCCCTCTTTTTTCGCCCAGTCAAGTCAACCCTCTTGTGCCTTTTACGACGCCGTTCCTTCCCCGAAGCCCTTGGATCACTCTGTATTCCCTTTTTTCCATCTTCATTTACACACTGCTGTATACTATATTGTTTCTTTTATCAGATCCATTTATTGAATTCAGAGTAATTTTTTTTTTTAATCTTACCAAAATTGATTATTTTGCTTTTTTTTTAAATTTTGTTTCACGCTTTTAAAGAAAGTATTAATTTAATGTTGCTGTCAGATGAAATATTATTAAGAAAATAATGACGTGATTTCTTAGTGATGTGTTATCCAAATCATGTGGCACGCAAACAAAATATAACTTATCATATTCTTACATTCTTGACATGTTTAGTCAATTCCATAAAAAAAGACCTAATTATGATTTTTTAATAAAGTGAAATAAATTGAAAAGAAAATAACCATGTTAAAATCAACTTAATAAGGAAATAAGACACTCTATTAACTCAATTATTATCAATAATTACTATTTTAATATATGTTTTGTTATACCTAATAATCTCACGTTTTTTAGAAATAAAGATCATGAATAATTTAAAATATATTTTATTTTCTTAATATTTCAAAAGTGTTTCTTGATAATAAAACATAATAGAGTTTTAAAATCCATAGTAAAACTATCTCAAATATAATAATTAATCATTAAAGAACTTGAAATTGGAGCATCAATGTCATTTATTTAAAACAAAAAAAAAATTCTAAATGAGTTATTATTCTCCATCTATTATATTATTTTTTAAGTAATTTAAATATACTTTCTCTTCTTAATATTTTAATTTTTTTTAAAAAAACAAGATTTAATGCATCTTCGAATTCCATCAGAAAATATCTCACATGTTAATAAACTCCAATGACACTATTTTAATGGATTTGAGAAGGTCAGAATATTATACTTTCTATAAAAATGAAAAAGTAATTCCAAAACCAAAATCTCATTTTTATAATTATAAAGATAGACTAACACCACACACAAACATATATATATCACTATTTTACCTTGAAACAAGTGTTTTCGATTTAGTATTAATTATTTTATTAATTGTATAGAAATTGTTATGCCGACTCAAAAGAAATTATACAGATATTTCATAAAAAATAATTTAGTTTTAAAGATTGAAATTTCATTTAAACGCAATTCATGACGTTTTTTCGTATTTAATTAATAGTATGTAATAAAAATTTTGTATATTGAATTATTTTTATAATAATTAATAATTATGTATAAAAGAATCTTTCCTCCGGTATTTCATACAAAGAAACTAACTTATTTTGGCTAAAAGAAATTGAAATTCCATTCACGAAGTTGTTTCGTGTTTTAATTTGCTTGTATGAACTCCATCATCTACAGAAGTGGTGAGTTGAATTTGTTGTTCGACTCATGGCTATGGGATGGGACCACAACAAATTATACTCCCTTTGTTTTGAATTCAACTAGTCAAATTCATACTACTCAGTTAAGTGTGAATGATCAATTAGTTGCGATTATTAAACAGCAACAACATTTTTTTAATTATTTTTTTGTTTTGACTTTCAAGAATCATAATGAATTAATTCGTACCTGTGAACTATGCCCTTTTTGTATTTCATATCCCTCAATTATTGTCGCTATTAAATTACAATAATAATTCTTCAGTTAACTCATCTTCCTACAATGTTATAATTTCTTTATTTGTACAAACCAACACGTTGACATATACATACATCAAAAAAATCACTATGTGTTTGATAACTACTATTTATTCGATAACTACTGTATCACATGTCACATTAGTCTTTAATCCTATATAGGAGACAAATCTCATGGAGAGAAAAACAAGCTAAACAAAGGATTAGAATACCTAATTTGACAATCTTTTAGTTTAATAAACAATTTAAACTAAGGGATAAACTATTTTTATTTAGAAAGTAAAAGCCGTTTAAAACAAAGATAGAACGTTCCCGCTACTATCTAAGCTCCTAGGTGAGATCCAATAGTGTTTATATTTTTAGACAAATTTTATTTTATTTTCTATATTTTTAAATTGAGATATTTACTCTTTAAAATTTTAAAAGGATCTGAATTTATTCCTAAGATTCATAAGAATACGTGGTTTACTTTTTACGTTTAAACTTAACATTTAGTAACCTTTTTTACTACTATACAATAGGAAGAGATATTACTTTAACATATTTTTAAAATTAAATAAAAATTTAATATATTTAATAACACAAAGACCAAAATCAAATTTAAACAAAAATATAAGATAAAAATATATATTTTTTTGGAGTCATTACAAGACTAGATAAGGTAATTTCTAGTAAAGTAATCTCATTTTAAGAGAATATATAAAATAAAAGTTATAGTTCTCATTCACACATTTATGCATACCCATAAGCTCACATGCACCTACTAACCCACACGAGTCCCACTCACTTTCACTCCACCTCCCATCCACACACCTGTAAACGTATGCGTATACTGACATCTACCTATCCAAACACATCTGCACATATATTTTATAATTTCAAAATAATTTATTATAAGGTTTGTATTAAATATGTATAGATAGAGACTAACATCCAAAAATTCAATATATATGTTGAGGTGATTATTTTATACAGCATGATGCAAGAATTTCATTTTCGAATATTTAAATTTATGTAATTTAGATTATCAAACTAAGTTACAATAACTTTTTAATGTATTACTGTATTTAATATCACAATCATAAGTAAAGTACCATATTATCCATGTATGAATTTCTTTTACTAATCCAATATATCATTATATGTAATCTGTAGTTAGTTTTTTTCATGAACTTGAGAAGTTAAAAAATTATGTTTTGAACTTGAGGATAGACTTAGATGAAATTCATGTACTCTTGAAGTTAAAAGTGTTTTTTAAAACTTTCAACTAGCATATATCACTTTTTAAAAGTATTTATGTTTATTGAAGATCTTTTAATTGTCATATAAGTGAAGTCATTATTTCTTTCCAAAGTGTAATTATTGTATTAAAAGAAGTGCATTCTCCAATTTTAAAAGATTAAGATTATTAACCATGCTTAATAAAGTTAACTTTTTATTAATAAAGTTAATTCCATTTTTTTGTCTTTTTCCTTTCTAAGATAAAATTTCTTAATATATAATGAAGTTTCCTTCATTTGTAAACATACCTTGAAGATTGAATGAATTTATCTTTTTTTAGTTTTTAAGAGTTTTGAGAATTCTTTACTTTTGTTTGATTCTTTTTTTGATAAATTTTCTCAAGTGATGAATCTTCATGCACTTATCATTTAATTATTCAATTAAAGGTTGTGTTCTTACTCCTTTTCTTATCTCTATCCTTTTTTTTTTTTATTTCTTTACTTGTTTTTGTTTTTACATTGAAACTAATAATACAAACCAAATGATTTTTCTCATAAAATTTATCGCTTTTACCAATACTTTTTGAATTTTTATAGATTATCTTCTCCTATACCTCTTGAGTTAATAAAAAATCTTCTAAGCTATTAAATTTTACATCAACATCATATACATCCATTCATCATATATCTAAATTCATACACATCAATTCAATAATTTCAAATGCAAAATCAATTGCATAACAACATATCTTACACTTTAAGACATGTATTTGAAATTAAGAATATATGATTGAAGTGACACAATCTCACTTAAGTTACATGTGAACAAATGAAGACCTATGTAACATCTTAAATTTATGAAATGATTGTTTTAATATTTTAAAAATGTATCATGATTGTTACAATAAAGTTTAAACTTAATGGAAATGGTAATAGGTTTAGAAAATCAATCATAATATAATCTAATTATCCTATATGGTTATACGCTATTTTAGATTAGACTACATAAATTTATATAGTATAAAATTTAATGATATGGAACTAATTTAGCACTGGAAAAAATTATATTTAGCAACATCCAAAATTTGACTTCTGTTTAGGTTATTTTTATTACTATTTCGATTAATGACGTCTTTAGAAACTTAGTTGTTGATTTAATTAAATCATCACTATTTAGTAATTATATTTTTCGTTGTTACCTTCAATTTCTCGATCTCTATGATATTAGTAATAAGTTAAGTGTGTGACCACTTTAAGACAAAAAAATGTGGTTGTAATTTCATTTGTTATTTTTATTTTTCTTAAAAGATTATTCAAAATCGATGCAAATTCATTGCAAAATTTAAAAATTAATATAAATTTTGTTCGCAAATTTGGTCATGAATATTTTTTCAACATCAATGATTTTGTTCACGGTTAGTATCACTATTATTAATCATTATTTTATTTTTAAAGTGGTAAAATTTTATACCTCTTACACAAACTGATCACCAAACTAATTTAGCTTTTAATAACATTCAAAATATTTCATTTTAAACTTATAATGTCTAATAAATTCAATATGAGTTCGAGTTTTCTTTGATTAGAGAGAAACAAATTAAACAATATATATAAAAAAAAATCACAAACTTATTCATTTAAAATTTTAGACAGAGGATAATGTCCTAATTTTTTCTATATAAGTTGTTAACTACTTATTGGTATTAAATTTATATAGATATGTATCAAATCTATATACATATGTACGTATAAGGTTTGGTCCTTGACTAATGATTTATAAGGTACTTAATCGATACTGTAAGGATGGATGAGATAATAGGATGCTTCCAAATAATGTACTTTTTAGCTATGTATTTTCTTTTTAGAATTTATAAATCGTGATATTTTATTTATTTTAATATAGTATGTTTTTGGTATTGTATGCTATTATAAGTTGTATTCTACTAGTATAGTATTACCACTTTTAAAACTATTTTTTTTTTCTTTAAAGAAAGTAAAGGAATTATTTTTACGTTTATTTTGATTAATTAGAGAAATAGGTTATATGGAGACTATATAAACTGATTTTATATTTTCATTCAATTATACACATGTAACAATTAATTATGTTGGGAAGAAATATTTACCTTCTGTACCTACAAAATTCACTATGGTTAAGTCGTCAAATTAGCAAATTTTACTGTGGTAATTGCTTTTTACTATAAATAATTTGTATCAATAAAATGTTTACAAAAAATACACACATGACAGAAACTTGGATTTAATTTCCATCATGTATACGAAAACTCTTCAGATTAGCAACAATCTCTATACCCCCAAAAAAGGATTCGTCGCTAATCTATTGGATTAGGGAAAACTTACAAATATTTAGAGAATATACTATTTTATATCTTATAATAACTACTGCAATTAAAAGGTTTTATACGAAGATTAAAAATGATAAATATACCACTTTTTAAAACAATTTCACTAAAATAACCTAATTTTTCAATAAACACATTCGTGTCAACGAGGATAATTAATTTATAGACAAATTAAAAGTTAAAACATTAATACTTATTGAAAAATAAAAACACAAATCAATTTCAAGTATGTTTTTACAAGTTCATACATTTTGGGATAAAGGGAGTGATTTTTATTTTATGAAAAATCTAATTAACATTCTTAATCAGTTGAGATTAATTGATTATACTTATATTTAGGTTTAGAGATAATACTATGAATGATTATTTTTCTGATCTATCTTAAATTTTTAGTGACAGTAATTTTTTATTAATCGATAGTACAATTTTTATATTATTAATATATAGTAATAGTAATTAAATTCTTAAGAAATAAAGAAAATATTTAACTGAAAATTTTAAAATAATATGTTTGCATAGCATAGTGACAGACAGTGGTAATAATTTTCAAAAATCCATGTTGTTTCCTTTTTCAACATGGGGACCTTGGTTACCTTGGTTCACATTTCAAGGTTAGGTTGTCTGATCCATTGACTTTATTGCATCACACTTTGTTGACTTTATCTACACGCCTCTTTCTAGTATAGATACAATCATTTTTGTACACAATTAAAAACACATTTTAGTTAAATAGTATTGAAACAATTATTTTTGTACACCAACCTCTGACTACATAGTGTTATAATGAATTTAATTATTGAACCAATAGTGTTATAATGAATTTAATTATTGAACCAATGATTTTTGTTCACCATCCCTAACTGCATAATGTTATGATGAACTTATTAATTTCAAGATTTATACCATGTAATAACCTTTTTTAGATAATGTAATAGTTTTTTCGATATCACTAAAATAAGTATAGAAATTTATAATTCATTTTTTATTTCTACTTTAAATAAATCTATAGACATAAGTAAAAAAATAGAAGAAAAATGTAAAATAATAATTTATTGTATCTATGATACCACTTATTGTGGTTGTTGGAAGAATCCGAAGGGCATAACCAGAGAGATCTCACAAGGAGAGAAAACGAGTCAAACATATATAAGAGAATGATACCACCTTTAACCCAAAATCTTAAGACAGTAGATTTTATGAGTCTTTTTTCTTATATATTGCTTAACTTTCTCATTTTTATTTAATGTGAAATTTAGATCACACATGAATGTTATTTTAAATTTTAAAAGCAATATATATATATATATATATATATATATATATATATATATATATATATATATATATATATATATTTAAAAAAGAGAGGGTAAAATATTAAAGATTAAGTATTTTTTCCAAAATAATTTTTTTTTCGTAAATATTTTGTTTGAACTTGATGTATAAGTGTGTAAAAAAGCCTTATTAAAAATAAGATAAAAGGATGATTTTAAAATACAATGTTTAATATAAACTCACTTTATATTCATATATGGTGATAAAATTAAAAATTAAATATATAAAAAATTAAGACATTATTAATGATAGTTAAATGATAAAACGACGCAATTGTATTGTAACGACGTAGAAAATTTTTTTTTTATCAAGCACATAGACTACTTAAAAGAAAAAACAAACTTTTTATGCGCACAAAATATGAATACAATTTAAGCTACTTAAACAAAATTTCTAAATACTATTCAGTAACTTATAGATAATAAATAGATAGTGCATACACGAAAGCCATTATCTTGATATAGTAAATAAGATGTTACTTATTGACAAACTAAAATTTATAGAAGTTAACTTTATCTGCAAAAAAAAAAAATGAAATTTACTTAATAATATATTTTTTTATTTTGTAATGGGAAAAATCTTGTCATTACAACTCCCTAAAGGTTAAATAGTCATCTAATTTAGTGGCCGAATTATTTAGACAATTAGCAACCAATCTACAACTAAATGATATTTTTTAGTTATTTTTATAATTTAGTTGACTTGAAATAATAACCAATATTTTTCATTATGAAGGATTAGTTTTTATTGTTGAAAATAAAGTTGATTTTTTGTGCTACAATATTCTATACTTTTATATAATTAGTAAAGTAGTTGGGAGAATTCTACAATATTATAAAGATGTCTAAAGTTAATAGGGTAGTTGGGAAGTATACAATTAATAAAGTAGTGGGATGTTCAAATTAAGTAGGAGTCTAGAATGTTCCCATGAGTACAATAAATAGAGCTAATCATTTGTCATTTGTATCAAGCCATTTTGAGAAATCAAAGTCCTCCAAAGTTTCTTTCTTCTTCTCTTGAATCATTCTCCTTTATTTTTGAGGTTATTCTTCTTTGGTTGTATTCTTCCATCCTTTGAGTGTTCGGTCTTGGGTCAGCAGGCTTATTCTCTTTTTTTCTGCTATTCTTTTATATTTTACATGGTATCAGAGCCATATGGACTCTAGTATCGTGTGTCAAGATCCCTTGGTGGAAAAATCAACTGGTACCTCAAAAATGGATTCAAGTGGTCGCAGTGGACTTGGTATTGAGGTATTAAATCAGTCCAACTACAAGGTATGGAGGACTTGTATGGAGTCTTACCTCATTGGTGAAGATTTTTGGGATGTTGTTGACGGGAGTAATACAACTTCTCCCACAGACGAGCAGGGAAATGTTGATGCATTCAAAAGATGGAAGCAGTTGAATGCAAAAGCGGAGTTCGTATTGAAGCGGTCAATTTCTCACGGCTTGTTCGATCACATCATGCAGTGCAATTCAGCCCATGAAATTTGGTGGACTCTTGACAGACTCTTCAATAAGAAGGATGAAGCACGACTTCAGATTTTGGAGAATGAGCTCGCTAACACCACACAGGGTAATCTCTCCATTTCTGAGTATTTTCTTAAAATTAAAAATCTTTGTTCGGAGATTTCCTTGTTAAATCCAAAAGAGGCAATTTCTGAAGCTCGGATAAGAAGAATTATTATTCGAGGATTGAAGCGGGAGTACATTCCATATGTGACATCGATACAAGGATGGATTCAACAACCATCCTTGGAGGAGTTCGAAAATCTGCTTTCCTCTCAAGAGTCACTAGCAAAGCAAATGGCTAGTGTCTCAATAAAAGAAGGAGAAGAAAGTGCTCTCATGGCTAGGAAGAAGTCTTTCAAGAATAAAGAAAATCAAGATAGCCTGACCTCTCGTTCACACAGTCAAAGCAACTCAAGCCCGAGTGAAATTAGTGGTGAGTTTACTAAGAAGATCTTCAAATGTTATCGGTGTGGCAAAATTGGACATATCAAAAGGTTTTGCCGAGCTAAATTACAAGAGAGTAATGTAGCTGATAAGATTGTGGAGGAAGAAGATTGGGGGAAGTGTTTTATGGCAGAAACAAAATATGTTGATGCCTTGGCTTCTATCAACTTTGAAAATGACCGGATGGTGGATTCTAGTTGTGGTCATCATCTAAGGGAAGATCAATCCAAGTTTTCTAGCCCCCGAAAGTATGATGGGAATGAAGCCAAATTCACGGCCAATACTGTAATGGTAGATGTACCAACACCGATGATAAAAGCAGTGTCTCCAACGACTTTTGACGATAAACAGGTACTATCCTCGAACTCATCTCTGATTGTTGAAAATAATAATTTAGTGCACTACAAAATGAGTTGCGCAGTTGAGCCTGAGCTGTTAGAGGAAATTAAAAGGCTTAGAAAGGAGAACACGCAACTGAATCACGAGATGAGTCAATTGAAGAGTTTTTGTAATAACATACTCACTTTGTTGACCAATTACGGTTCTGGTTTTAGCTGTCGACAGTTAGAATCATCTGCTGGTGATGTGAATGTGTCGGTGTCGGAAGGAAAAGCTCCAAAGCTTTTGCCTACAAAGCATGTTTCTTCGACTGATGATATCGTGCATGTCGATGGCGCCGCTGGCTTCTTGCCATGTACGATGGTGAATAGGGCAGAGGTAGAGGTTCCTAAGTTGGTTGGAGTTTCTATTGGATTGAAACGGTGTAGGACAGAGTGCAAAGTAGAATCAAAGGGAGATCAAATGCAAACACGAGCACAAACGCAGGCAGAGACATAATCGTCCCAAGAACCAGATGAGCATGACTTTATTAGAGAAAAGGTTCTTGACAACACCATGGACGCATTGGTAGTGCGAAGTGAGGAAAATATTGTCTGACATTTTAACAAATTCGTTTTCCAAGACTTCTTTCGTACGAGACTCAGGGTAATATCCAAAAGTAGAAATCAAAGTCCTCCAAAGTTTCTTTCTTCTTCTCTTGAATCATTCTCCTTTATTTTTGAAGTTATTCTTCTTTGGTTGTATTCTTCCATCTTTGAGTGTTCGGTCTTGGACCAGCAGGCTTATTCTCTTTTTTCTGCTGTTCTTTTATATTTTACATTTATCTCCCTTTGTGAAAATGAAATATAATTTACACCTTGGGAATGTGAATAGGTTTGGAATTTTGTCCAAAAATTCATGAACTTTGTACGGACTCAATCTTCCTTTACCAAACTTATATTGGTAGAACAAAAAGAGGAAATATGTTTACTAAAAAAGTTAAATATTAAGATTATGACAAAAGATGTTAAAAAGATTACTCTTGATAATAGATGGATAATTGATTCAAAATTATTATAAAATAATAAAAAATGAGATGACAAATGTTATATCAAAGTAATTATGAGAAAATAAATTTAATCAAATAAAAAAAAAGAAATATAACATATCTTATAAATCTTTCACGGTTTATTATTTATTATGTTAAGTTATAGTCTACCACACTTATCCTTGTATATCACATTTCGTATAAATTGAGAATGTGCATTTTGTTTTGCAGGAAATTTTAAGTGTTAATTTTTTTTATTTAGCCAGAAGTGGAAGATGTTTATAGAAAGTTCTTCAATAATTATTCAGTATTTAGAGCATTGAATATTAGTTCCAAAATGTATCTTTTATCAAGTAGTATCAAGCTATTTATAAATATGAGTGAGAATATTATTTATAATGGGTTTGGGTTGTCATGACTTTGTTGGTTAATTCTGAAAGTATAAAGTGACTTGAGATATTTAATTAACATTAATTATGATTAACTTTATTTATAGTTTTAGATTCCTGACAAATGTTCCACACAACATATTATATCAGTCTATGTATATTTTTAAATTATAACTTGTCTTTTAAATTTTAATGTTTTTTCTACTTTTGTCCTCTCAACTAATTTAGTAAATCAAAATATATTTTTTATTTCTAATCTAACTAGGTTATTTTATTTAATTATTTTAATAAGAGCATTTGAAATGCTTCAGTTGGTTTACAATGAACTTAATAAATGGCACCTCTAAAGTTACTTATGTTTATTTATATCGTAGTTCCACTCTCATATCTAAAAGATTTATAAAGTATAAATATAAAACACTACGGTGCAAGATTTACTATTTGACCTAAATGTAATGAGAGACCACACAAGAGATATAAATTAGTTTCTCTATTCTTCTATCTTTATATTTGATATGATTATACTATAATTTAGGGAACATATGATTAAAAGGTCTTTCACATTATCATTTCATCCTCCAAAAAATTTTACGATAGTACCTGATCACACTTTTCAATTTGTATTATTGTCAAACCAATTATCTTATTGTCTTTCTCCACACATATTTCATATGTCTCCACTACCAAGATTTATATTAATTATCTCCACGTTCTATATTTAGACTCCAACATGTCCTTCTATAGACCATTGCTTTTCACACCTAATCTCCACTTCCACTTAGCCAATAAAACAATAATAAACTTCCCTATCTCTTTGATATGTAGCCCTCCTCTTACTTTATTTTATATAGATTTTTCTACTTAATCCAAGCTATCTTTCTTCTCAGACCCTTAATATTAGAGAAAGATTTTTTTTGTATCTTTCTAATTTCTTGACATATGTATTAAGGAACTTTAAAGAATGATAGAAAGTAAAGTAATCAGGTTGTGATTACAAATTTAATAAGATAAGTACGACCAACAAAAGATAAGAACATATCCTTCCATCTCGTAAGTTTAATTCTAACCTTGTTCACATATGTGGTTAGAATTTATTCTTCTATATATTTTCTCAATAGACGTCCAATTTATTTAAATGAGACTTTCACAAGACTCAATTTAGTAACATAGAAAATCTTTTTAGTATATCCTTCTTTACACGCAGAGCTCCTATCATACTTTTGTAAAAGTTTATCCTAAGTCTCGATGCTAGTCCAAAGCATCTCACTATGTTTATGACCAAAATATTTAATACTTAGCTTCACATATCACATAATGTATCATTAGCAATTGTAAGATGTCAACTTAATTTCAATTTTTCCTACTTTCACTTTTTCAAACTAGCATTTCTTAATTGCATGTCTAACCATTTTAGCTAAACGTTATGCTACTGTTAAGAACAAGAATGAAGTCATAGAATCCCTCTATGTTAATTTTATATGGTTGGCCTAAATTTTTAAATAAGACTTTCATTGCCCAAAATTAAGATTGTAGATGACTCATTATATAATTTTTATCCTATCCAATCTAGTTACTGTAAAAATCTAATTTATCTATTTTGTAATACAAAAATTCTCAATTTTTCAATCAATGTAATCCACCTTAATTATTACCTCATTTTTCTTTTTCATCTAATTTTTTACAACTTCATTAACTTCGTTTATTCTACTACTCATTAACTACCAAAATATTATCCAATAGTTTTTTTTTAATAAATATCTATAATATTAAGCAGCACTTTTTTAATCATATTTGACAACATTTTAATTATTATCTTGTGAAAAGATCCATCAAAGATATAGACCTACTTTCTTTATGTTATCTGTTTTAGGCACTAAGATTACGAAGGATGAATTGCAACGCCTATTAAATATTTACAGAATGTTCAAAATGATTGAGTGCTTGAATTATGTCTTATTTTATGGTATCCTGATTATTCTCGATATATCAAAATCTATCATTCAATTTGCTACCAAAGGCATAATATCAAGCTTAGACTACAAATTGTACCAATTTACAGTTTGCCTTGGCTAATATGTTATTAGTAATTGTTATATTTAATTTGAAAATTATACAGTGAAAAACTTTTTGTCTGAGGAATATCCGTGAAGTTATATTACTGAACATAATTCCTTCTTCTTTCTATGTCGTGCACAGTTTATTACTCAAGAAATTCTTTTGAAAGAAGTATTATTTTATTACACAAAAATTAATACTTAATTGAGCGTTTTCATAATCTCTCGATAGCTTCTTTTTATTTGTTCCAAGAAGTAACCGTTTGGATGTGTGTGTGTAATTCTTTTTTTATTTCAAGAAAAATAACAACTAATTGAACGCTTTCAGAATCTCTTAAGCATGGTTTTTAAACCCCGTGTTTAGGGCAAGAAGCATATTTTGCTTAAATCTAAAGCAACCATATGGATACCACCGTATTGAATAAATGCATTTTTATTTCTTGTATTACGAACTTCAACCAATTTTAATTTAGTGCTCGAGGAAGTCAACCTTAGTGCTATAAATGCAAGCATCAAAGTCCCTATGATTCTCCATTGGGAGAGGTTTCGCTGTCCCTGTTCAAATCTTTTTAATAAAACCATGTGCAAATTGTTTGACAAAATTTGGAGTTTTTAAAATAAAAACTTGAATAAAATATATGGTGAATCTTTTTGAAAGACTTAACAATTTTTTTTTAGAAAAACATAAATAAATATACATATTTGCTACATTCAATAAAATTTAAAATAATTTTTATTAAAATTGATTTCATTCAACATCTCATTCTCATTAAAGATAACATAAAATTATAATATAAATTAAAATAAAAATCACATTTTACAAATAATTTTTTTAGGTTAAGTTAGTAGTATTATTCTAGTATAACTTTCAAGTTATAAATCAGGAGAGTGATTATAACTTTCTGAATAAAGATATGAATAAATTAGTATTCCAACTTAATTATTTTAACTAGTTCACGATTCATTTTGCTCCCCACTGTCTGCGTCTCCACTGAAGGCATATATTTTATCACAACAAATTTAGTGAATCAATGATGGCAGTACAAACTTAACTGAAAATGAAAAACTGCTAAATATTGTATTGGAGAGGTTGAAGATGAACCCTTGGAGTTGTAAGAAATGATTACAGAATTGAAAATGAATCGACCACATTCTGTGATGCACACATTTTCTTGTATCTTTCTTTCGGCGATTGAAAGTATAACATATGAAGCCACTAAGCGTTTAACGGCTAAAATTTTGGGATTCACTTTTTTGCCATATTTTACTGTCAAAATATAATGAAAACCACACCACAATGAAACTCTACCTACCCTACGAGGGAAAATATGTTTTGTTTTTTTGAAAATAAGGCTTTGACTTCGAGTCTTACGTGTGTAAACAAAACTCCATTGTCTAACCATCTTATAAATATCTCTAATTGGCATGAATTCTCATAAAAAAAATAAAGTTGACTCTCATGAAAAAAAAATGCGATTCAAACAAAAATATTTCATGTATTTGACAACTGATAAAAAAAACAACCGTGTCGTACTTATTATATAACTTTTGTTTAACAAAAATTAATATTTTGTTTCATTAGTAAACGAAGCCGTCTCTTAACTCATCTCCCTCTTCCAAAATATTAGAAATGCACAACCATTTGAAAATGCCTGATTCCATACCCACTTAATTCCGGCAAAAAGTAGGCCAGATTGAAAAAAAAAAAAAACTATAGAATAAAAGAAATCATAAAAGTAAGCTCATAAAAGTTGACTTAATGAAATTAAAAGAACGTAGTCTAGATTATCGATCATTAATCATTGATCATCTTCTATAAAAAAAGATGTTTGTATTATAATTTTTCTTTTATAAGACTCAAAGTATGTGAAATAGCTTTAAAAACTAGAAGTCAATTTAACTTTCTTTTTTGTTTTGTTTTTTTTCTTTGAAAGCTTAGTTGTTAATATAGTCAAATGTTAAGTAACGTGTTCGTTAGTACATAACCATAAATATGGTGTTTGATAGCATAAGAAAGAAACATCCCTCTAACAACATAAAATATTCATATTTTAATTATATTTTTTATTTTTTAACTTAAAATATATTATTAAAACGAGTTATTAAGTGTGTGCTTTTTCTTTTGGAATGGGTGAAACTATTATTTTCCAACTATAACCAAAAAGTCTATGGAGCAAAAATTAATAAGTCAACTATTATACACAAATTATATCTCATTTATAAAAATCTGGCTGTAATGCATGCGCGGTTCCTAAAATAACACCAAGCAATGTATTCTCACCAAACAAAACGATAAGAGCAACCAAACGGAAAGAAATTGTGATTGATTGGAGATGAGGATGTTAATGCAAATTGTAAAGTGCATAGAAATTTTAGGAAGTATGCAACTGATCTTCCAAAAAGAGTATCATTATATGAATGCATATATCACAATAGGAAAAAATAATACAAATTCAATAATATATCTCAAAAATAGTAAAGAGATTAAACATAGAGACTATAAGCCAAAAATTTTAAGAGTTTAATGTGCACTTTCTTGTCCATTTGGAGGAAAAAGCTCTGCTTGTGGTAAAAGCTCCGAAATCGATCTCAAATGAAAATCCAAGTTCTTTATTATTATTATTATTATTATTATTAATTACTGATTAAAAAAAATAAGAACCCAAGTTTATTCTTCACCATCCATCATAAAAATAAAAATAAAAATAGGAGCATGAACCAACTGTGCCCATAAGGGAAACCAAAATAATTTAAAATTGTAATAAAAAAAACGAAAAAGAATGAACATACTGGCAAGTTAATGAGAATGTTTCATTTGTAATTCCATTCATTTGCCAACCATCACTCAGCCTAACACACTCCAGATGAGAAAAAAAATGTCATTAAACGGACCTCAAGTTCGTTAAAATTAATTACTACACTTTATTTTTAAAAGACATTTTAAAAAGTTGAAGAAAAAAATATATTTAAATTATCTTTAATATCGATCTCTTAAATAATATAATACTATTATGCGTATCAGGAATATAATCCATAAGATTTAATTATTTACATGCAATGAATAACAATCTCGTTGTCAAATTAAGTGGTTTTATTTTTTAAAAGATCAAACCTCGTCAATATCCTATGAAAATTGCAAAAGTGAAAGGATAAAAATGAAAAAAAAAATAAAAAGAGTATCATGCTAGTATATAAATTATCTTCAATTTGAGGTGATAATATGCTTCTTTTTTAAAAAAAGAATTACATATAATAATAAAAGAGTAATGTTCAAGCATAATCAAAATTGCAAACTATTTTTTAGACATTACTAGAAAATGAGTTTTAAACCTGACTTATACTTACAAAAAGTGAGGATTGTTCTCACTTATATATCATGAATTGATCTTATTTTTAGTTAATGTAAGATTTTTCACATCAAGATTACTTAACTCATCTCTGGAGACTAGATTTTTTTTTGAACAGATAACAATAAATTAAATTAAGAGGCACACTTTAGGGGTGTACCAACCCTTATACACGTGACAAAACCAGGGGTACCAACCCTTCAATACTTGACACCATCAGGACAACCTATGTGATTCAACAAGATAACAAAAGTACAAAGTAGACCGACCTAAAAGGATCTCAAAAACCAAAAGGATATCTACCAATACACATGTACTCCCCTGCAAAATAACAAAAAGGCTAAAAACAACATTGTATGAATTGCCCCAACAATAATCCTGCACTCTATCGGAATCCATTACTGCACTCGTCTTCCTGTAGGAGTTGAGTCCCACAAACATCAAAACCTACAAAACAAGTAACCTCCTATTGAACACTACATACCCCAAATTCAGTCACCACCCCTATGAAAGCCTCCTACACAAAATACAAACCTAAACCACTAAAAGTATACACTTAAGAGGTTAGAAATGTCAGTCAGAATAAGAGATAAAGTTTCTCTTCAACATGTACTTAATCCAAAGTCACCCCTTAAGTTGTGCTAGACTAAAAATCTCTTCATCATCCACTACCCCTCCATATCCGTAGAGACTAGATATTTATGAGTGATTGTCCGATAGGCTCATCAAACTTTGCTAGAATATGCTCTCATATCATTTTAAGAAGTGAATTTAAGTTTAACTCATCCTTACAAAATCAATTTATAAACTGAGGATCAATATATGATGAATTCTAATTAATGTGAAATCTCTTACACTCATAAATAAATTATCTCAAAATTTTTTTAGTTTAATATATAATCTGATTAAATTGTTTGAGTAAACAACTTGGACACTAGTTTTTCATTCGAGTTGTTTGCGAGTATTGGAAGGAGTTTTATTGTTCTTGATGATTATACTTGATGAAACAGGTTTGTCGTTTAACATATCTTTGGTCTGTAATTACATAAATCAAAATTGGTTTAAAATGGAGCTGAATATTGGTGAGATAAGGTTCTATTGATTTTGCTGAATCGGGTAGTCTAATTCCACCTACATCAACTCACGTTAACATCCCATGACAAATTTATATGATTTTGGTGTTAGCATGCCACTGGTTCTGAAATTGTCACCGAAAATAACAGCAATATCAATGTGACGTTTTTGTATGTTTGTTTGCATTTTGGAGTGGAAATGTGGTCACTGGTAAGAAATAATTATCATGGCAACGTTAATGTTTGATCTGATCATTTTCGAACCTGTTCACTCAATATTACTTTTTGACTGTTTCCCAAGCCCACCAATGAACTTCATTTTTTTTTTTCTTGATGTTTTATTGATGCTGAAATTATTTTGAAGATCATTTTACCACTTAATAAAATTTTGTTTGTATTTTGGAAAGGCTATCAAATTAGCCCTACATCATATTCATACCAGAAATTCGATCCCTTTTACATTTGCTTTTGTAAGCTTACACTATGGAAAAATCAGAATAAAAAGCAATAACAAAAATCGAAAAGACACATAAAAAGGTGCAAGTGGACATGAAGGATAGCCACAGCCTCCTTATTACAGAATTTATTCAAAGGCAAAAGAGAAAAAGGTAAAGAAGATGTTAGTGGCTTGAATTCTGCTTTCTTTTCATAAAACTGAAGACTTTAAGTTTAATATTTGGAACCAAAATTAAATGTGGAATATTTTAAACCTATCTCACACTAAGGTAACATAAGAAAATCGATTTTTATAGAATTTGAACTTCCTTTTAGAAACATGAATTAAATTTGGACTTTTTTTTTTTTTTTTACGGAACCATTATATTCCGCTACCTGTACTGTTGGATCGAATATTTCAAATATTGACTAAAACTAAAAGAGAAACAATATTTGATCACGTGAAGGTAAAAACACACTCCTAACCAATTCATATTTATCGCATCATTTCTTACGTTTAATTTTACATAGTATCCATGATCACTGGCTCAGTTAGAATTTTCTTCTTTCTTTTTTATCAGCCCAGTTAAGACTTTCTGATCCTCTTCAAACCCTTAATTTTAATTTTAAGAAATCCAATAATAGCTTTTATTATTAACAAATTTTTTAAATATTTCATATTGTCTCTTTTTGTTTAATGCAAACATTAAACCACTCATAAAGAATAGAGATTTGTATGAGCATTTTTTTCGATTTTTAATATATGAAATACAAAAATAATATTTTGTCGATAAACCATCTATATTTAACAATTAACAATAAACCATCGATAAACCAACTTTTATGGTAAACTATTTAACAATTATCTATATTTAGTAACTATAGTATATAAGATAGGATTTAAAATCAATAAAAAAATATTATTGTGCTTTAAGTTAAAAATGTTATATATAAAACACAAAATGATTTCATTTTTAATTTTCTATAAAATCATTACCTCTCTAAATCTCAAATTATCCAACTTTTGTCACTTTTTCTTTAAATTTTATTAGCAATAAGTTGTCTGTTTTTTTTTTTTTCCTTCTTAAAGCCACGAGCTAAGATACCACTAAAGGTAAATCCAACTCAGCCAAAGAGAATTTTTGTCGTGGTAAATTATTTGTTCTATTTGGTTTCAATTATCTTTTTCCTCTTGTCTCCATGTAGGGTAGGATCTGTCATGTGTATGATTAGCTAAGAAAAAACAAATGTTTGTTAGTTTAAGTTTGTATTTTGTTATAATATGAATTGAATTTTTGTAGTGGTGATAACTTTTTATGAGGAATTTTGTTTAGACATGATTTTGAAGTACAAAAACTACTTTTGAATATGATTTTTATGTTTGATCTATTTGAACCAATTAACAAGCTTGGTTTTGAGTTTGTAAATAAGAATTTACATAGCATACGTGACGAGGATGTCGAAAAGAAATTGGAATAATTGTGGAAGCGTAAGGCATAAAATTCTCAACTTATTCCTTTTAGAACATGATTAAAGAAAGCTTGTACATAGAAACTGTGATAAGTAAAGTTACCTTACATAATGCGTAAGTGGGTCGTCGTAGCCAAACACGGCTTAGTGGGAAACCTAATTAAGAATAAGAAACGTCCAAGGTGTTAATATATATATATATATATATATATATATATATTCTGCCATTATATTTTTCTCCATTTACTTACCAACTGGAATTGCAATTGAGTTCCTTTAGAAAGTGGGGTGATAATTTATTCACTAACCATTAAATTATTTATACGTAATTGTTATTAATTTATTTAACTATAAAAGTTAAAATTAGTGCTTTAGTTATACTGTATTAACATTTAAATTTGTTATTGGATATATAATAAGTAATGCAATATTTTTTTTATCAATTGGATTAAGTGGTCCAATCTTCTAAATCAAGCCAAAATTACTTCGTATAAGCGTTTCTAAAAATATTTTTTTTTTTTTAAAACATGTCAATGAATAAGCTAGACAATACTTTATTAAATAAGTCATATGCTTTGCTATTTAAAGAATCAAACTAAGATACAGTTTTTTAAAATTGTTTTCAATGTGAAACTCAAATTAATGAAAAAATTATTTTAAAATACTTAAGAAACAAAATATTTATCAATAAATAATTAGTCCAAGTGATAGTAGACAGGAAATCAAATAAGATTTTATATTTAAGTATTGTAAATAATTTAAAAAAAATCCCTACAAATAAGTGGTTCTAAATACTTTGCATATGATTAAAAATAGTCCAAAGTTTCATTTTTAAGTTTTGTCGTTTTTTAAATATATTTAGCAAATCATAATACATTAATAATTTATTTTTAATAGTGTACAACTTGAATCCATAGTTGGAGAAATTGGTGTTGGCATGGTCCATATTGGAGGCAGAATGAAGTGGAATATTTTTGTCTGAAGAAAAAACCAATTTGGAAAAGCTTGGAATGATGGAATTATAGAACACGAACTAATTGGTTAATTGGTTGTTAATATGTCTCTGTTCTTACTGCTACTTTTTGCATAATAAGTCGTCTTCTCTCTCCAGTCAAAAAGTTCTTTGTGCTGCATGCATAGTGAACAAACTCGGTTCACAGGATTTGGTGATTTAAAAAAATTTATTCATTTAAATATGTTTTATTTTTAACTAATTTTATATGTTTATTGTATTACAATTAAAATAGATTGAATTAACTTGTATATTATAATAATACAATCAAAATAATTATCTATTTTACGAATTTAAATTTATTTTGACATTAAATAAGAGTGACTTTATTCTCGCTGTTTGTTTATTTTGACGAAACAATAAATAAAACTATTTTATCTTTAACTATTTAAAAATTAGGTATATATTATATAAAAAATAGGGACATGATTTTATTCTATTACATAAATATCATAATTCTAATAAATCTTAAAAATACATATTGGACCTTTTATTCTATTACTCTTATATTATCATCAATAAGTTAATTAAATAATAATAAATGAAAAGGCAAATATTGTAATATCCCCTAACTGTTACGTTAATACTAATCATAAAATATAAATAAACATTTATAATATTTACGTTATGCTTTAAAAATTTTCAATATATATATATATATATATATATATATATATATATATATATATATAAAATATATATTTTTTTTTATAAAAATTTTATATATATATATATATATATATATATATATATATATATATATATATCATTCTTCTTATATTATTTCTAATGAGAATTTGCTATTGCTTTTATGTAACACCAAGCTCATTATAATTAAAAAAATAAAACAACCATAAATGCAAATTAATGTTTTAAAATCTTATATATACATATTAAATCATATATTTATAATTTATAGAAGTCATTCAAATCTCACCCATGCTTAAGGATACACATTTTATAAATTTATTAAATATATATGAAAATTAAGTGTGTAACTCTCAATTGATTAATTTCCTCTTATGATATACATCATAAACATTATTGTTAGAGACATTTGACTTTATTTTCAAATAACACACATAATTCTTGTATACACTTGACTCTATTTTTAAAAGATATAAACGATAAATTACACTTAGAAAATTACATATGTTATACTATTTTTATTAAGTTGTCATCACAACAAAACTAAGTGATAGAAACACAATCTACACAAATGCACATGTATTCATATGTACATACACACCCATATATATATAATCAATATTCTATTTATATTTATATTTAACCATTCTCATTTAATCCATTAAAAAAACCGTTGAATTTATACCCCCGAGAATAAAAAACTGATTTCATACTTTATTAACAAAAATATAATCAAAAATAAAATTGATTTTATGTTATATTTTCACTTGAGCAAAATTTATTGCTTGGCTTGAGTGAAAATAACAAAAAGATCAATTTTAAGATAATGTTTTAACTAATGTCCCTTCATCAATATACCGAGTTGTCTCAAGAACATTTAGTATTTCTCCCTGTTTGCTTTGATGAAATTCGCACGGAGCCGGATTGGTTTCCTATATTTTTATCTGTCCGGATATCCTTGAAACATTGAAATGGACCTTGAAGTGCTGAGACAGCGTGCACATTGTTTAAGTACTTAATTAATTTTCTTTTCAGAATCTACTAGGTTTTTACTTTCAATGAATTACCCCTTCATGCTTTATCATCTGCAGAGCTTTGCCACAGAAGTATGCCTCCAATAATATGAATCTGAAGGAGGATGGATTTAAAGCTCTGAACTGTTACTGTTGTAAATCCCAAGTTGCAGTATCTATAACTTACATGATACAGTAACTAAAATAGTAAGGTTGTAGTTTTGTTGGTCTTGTGTTTTACTACTTAATGTGAAATAGAAAGTCATTCCTAAGATTGTTCTACCATATTTGTGTACATGTTAAAATCATTAACAGATCAGTAGCGTGATTAGCGTCGTGGGCTAATGGATCTTGGAGCCCATGTCTATCTCGTGGTGTACTAAGTAACAAAAGGCATTGATTCGTGAAATAAAAATATAATTACGTGAATAATCTAACACCTGGTAAAATATCAAACTATTCAGTTTTCGGGTCCCATTGATTATATAATTATCAAATTCGTGTTGAAATGACAAGAAACTCATGGGTATGCACCAATCAACTTTTGTCCGGAATTTGAAAAAGGGAATCAAATAAGATGAGAGATACTATGATTATCATATAATAGATGATTTGGAAAAAAGTTGTTCTTACTTGACCCGAGGCGCAGTTCTTCCTGGTAGCGGCACTGGTTGTGGAATTCGAGGAGTTGACATCACAAAAGACACTCTGACGCTTAAATCAGTAAGAGTGTTTTAGGTGTCTTACTAAAGTAAATAAAAGTGTATGGTAAAGAAGATTTTTTCTCCTTTTTTCTTGTCTTTGATCTTTTTCTTTATAGGCTCCTTCTAGAGTCTGTTTCCCTACCTCCCGCTGGGGAGAGACTTTGTGAATCCCGAATTAACATCTGGATCCGTAACGGTCACCAGTCATAATGTCGAGAGGTCAGGTGAAACCGCGCAAGTCCGGGCGAACCTGGCCCTACTACGGGGTAGGTACACAAGCCCCTCTAATTCAGGATTCCAGTCGCTGGTTTACCACAACGACCGAGTTGTTATCGGTTTGACGCATGCCAAGCAAGACAACCGGCTAGGGGCAATTACATTTTGATCCCCTTTCCCGCCTGGGTGAGGTCGAACTTTCCCCCTCTTTTTGCCGGGTTCCGTGCCGAACGGCTGAGCCATCACTTCTTCATTAAATGAAGTCCAGAGAAAAAGGGGTGAAGCGACTTCTGAAAGACACTTCTCTTTTCCCGCTAGATGACGCCACATGGACCCTGCAGAGCATGGCTCGTCCCCGTCCGTTCGATTCGGCCTTTGGCTTTTGAGCTGGAGCCTGTATTGATTGGAGGGTAGGCTCCTCGACTTCTCACTCGACTCTTCGCCTTCCTTCAGCAACCACCTCTCCAGCTCCCCGACCTTCCAGGTTCTTAACCTCCCAGCTTCCTTTCTCGATTCCAGGCTTGTATTGCGCTCCTTCTTCCTTCATCCAGTAGCATCATCCGTAGGTACGCTTATGGCATCCTCTTCTTACTCTGCTTCTTCTGGCGTTCGTAAAAATTTATTAGATAGGAAAGTAACTCCCATGGGTGAAGCGAGTTCCTCTGAGCGCACTGCCTCTACGCCAGGTGATCGTGAGTCCACCTCACCACCGACCAACTGGTGCTATTCCAGTGGCTTCAACTATGCCTGATTTTTCCAGTAAAAGGAAAAACCCTAACCCCTTCACCACGAACCCAGGGCCCTCAAGGGCTTTGAAGAAAGTTAGGAGGGTTCTGCAACACCCTCCCATTGCCGACCCCGAGAACTCTTGGGTACATAACTCTGTAGATAGGCACACTTCCAAATTCGATACTAGGAACAAAGTGGACCAATTTGTCTCTGTATACCCCCTTGTTAGGATTCGGTTGCTGAGCACGCCTTAGCTAGGCCTTGCAGAGCGCACGAGCGGGTGTACATGAAGCCTCGCCTCAATAGCCATGACTTCGTCTACGTGTACGACTATCTGTTCAAAGAATACAACATTACTTTTCCCCTGAACGACTTCGAGGCGGGTATGCTGAATTTGATGAATATTGCCCCGAGCCAACTACACTCCAACAGCTGGGCTTTCCTACGATGCTCTGAGTTGCTATGCGACCAGCTCGGGTTGGTGCCCTCTGTGAACGCCTTTACCTACTTCTACGAAATGAAGTTTGGAAAACTCGTTGGCTGGGTTTCTCTAAGCTTTAGCCACGGCAACCCTCTCTTTACTTTGTACAACTCATCCTACAAGCACTTTAAGACAAAATTCTTCAAGTTGCGCTGCCACCCCGAGGACGTGGAAAGTCGACTCTTGTTCCACCCCGATCATACTTCGCGGCACCCCTTGTACTGGCAGAAACCTACTCGGTTTCCGCCACGACCTGATTATCAGCTTACTCTCGAGGAGAAAGTGGTTATAGATACCATTAGGCAGCTCCCTTGCCCCCTCAAAACCCGGGCGCTCCTCTGTCTTCCACTCGTAGACGATCCCGACTCTTTATTCCTAGGTATAGCTTTCTCATCAAACCCATGGTAATTACTTATGTTGCTCACCCTTGTTTTTATCTTGCAGAGATCATGGGCAACAATGTGGATATGAAGAAACTCCGAGCCAAACTCGGAGGGCGTCGCGACTTCATGGCCGACCTTAGGCTGCTAAGAGGCAAAAAAGTGATGCCTCTAATTCCCCTAGCGCTGCTCCCGCCAAACATGAATCGAGTGCCCCTTCCCATTCTGCTGCCGGTATGTCGCCTCATCCTGCCGAGGCCACGAAGCTAATCGGGGTTTCCAACTTGTCTGCTATGACAGGTGTCACCCCTTCTGAACCTACTCTAGAAGTTATCAACTTAGAAGGCTTTCTCGAAGGGGGTGCGGGCTCACCCCACCCTTTTACCGAGCCTTCCCCTGCAATCAACATACAACCCTCCATGACTGACGTGGCTACCAGCTCGCGTCCCCAGGCCTCTGGTCTGACTTCTCGTGGTCCGGGGCCAGCCATCCGCCTTGACCACCTTAGCATCAACTATCCCGGGGTCTAATCCAACTGGCACGTTGCTCGCCAGGCCAAAGATGTAAGCTACTTCTACCCTAATGATGCAGAGTTGATGAACAAGGTGGGCGAGGTCGGTTGCCTCGAGACCGGGGCCGTTATGCTGGCAAGATGCCTGTCGATCGTGCAGCACCAACGTCGGGCGGCCGAGGGACGTCCTGGCCTTCGCGAGTGCGTTTCCGACCTCGAGAGGCAAGTGGCGGACCAGACTCAAGCCGGGAAGGTGCTGGAGGCCGAGTTGGAGGATGCCAAGAAGGTGATGGCCAAGAAAAAACGTGCTCTCTACTAGAAGGAAGGCCAAGTTACCCACCTTCAGGAGTTGTACGATCAACGTGAGGCCGAGCTGATTGATTGCCAGAAGGAGCTGTCTCGGGTGGAGACCCTGGTGACCGAGTTGTAGGAGATGGCCCGCAAAAGTGCTGCTTGGGGCGCTGAAAAGCTCATACTTGAAAAGGCTTGTGTTGATGTTTATGAGAATGGCGTTTTCAAGACCATGAAGCAAGCTCTTTCTTTGGCCCCCCAGATTGATCCTACCCGTTTTGATATTGACGAGGATGATGACCAACCCGAGAAGGATCCATCCCCCACCTCTTCTACTTGATTTATTCTAAGTTCTAATATTTTAAGGATGACTGTATAACCGTTGTATGCACATATATTTGGACCTTGCCTATCTAAATATCTTTTCTCTCGTTACAACTCTCGAAATGTTAACGCATTCCGAATCGCACCCTCTTAATCAAACATTGCATGTTAACACGTTCTCGGGTATGTGCTTATTGCTTATACCCCTGTAGCTTTCAGGGTACCTCACGTCGAACAGTTTTTGGGTACGGTATAAACTCGTTAACCCATTTTTGTTTTAGTTCGTAGGGTGCCCTTCGCTGAATTGTTACCGGGTACGGTACATGCACATTAACCCGTATTATTTTAGCTGCTAGGGTGTCTCGTGCCTCGGGTACAGTACATACTCTTTAACCCGATATTATATTAGCTGCAAGGGTGCCCCGTGCCTCGGGTATGGTACATACTCGTTAACCCGGTATTATTTTGGTTTCAGGGGCCTCTGCGCTGACTTACCTTCGGGTACGGTACATACTTGTGAACCCGCTTGCGCTAAATACTTACTTCTAGGTGTATCGAACGATTGCTAATATAAAGCTATGCATAAAAGAAAAAGCACTTTATCATAATTTTATTCTCATTGACACCGGTCACGGGCCTCGCTAAAACCTTGTTTGTCAAAACTCTCCTTAGGGAAAAATCCAAGTCAAGGAAAGAGTACTCCGTACCTATATTCATCAATCAACTGTAATACATTTTGAGGTGAGTGGCATTCCATGTTCGTGGTATGAGTTTGCCACTCAACTCTTCTAACTTTTATGCCCCATTGTGAAAGGTATCTATCACTCTAAAGGGTCCATCCCAATTTGGGGCCAGTTTGCCCTCTTGCTTTTTTCTGCTAGCTTCTCCTCTCTTCCTCCATACCAAGTCACCTTTCCGGAAGCTTCTTTCCCGCAGTCGGGTATTGTATCGCCGAGCTGCCCTTAGCTTGGCAGCCTTCTCCCTGACTTAGGCCTCTTCTCTTACCTCTTGGACCAAATCCAAATTTACTCGAAGGCTGTTTGTGTTGCCTTCTTCGTCGAAGTTTGCTCTTCTCCATGATACTTCCCTGAGTTCTACCGATATCATGGCGTCGAACCCGTATGTGAGTCGGTAAGGGGTTTCTTTGGTTGAAGATTGGGGGGTGCAATGGTACCCCCACAGTAACCCTGGTATTTCCTCAGCCCATAGGCCCTTTAGCTGCCCTAACTTCTTCTTTAGCTCATTCAGAATGACCTTATTGGTCGCTTCTACCTGTCCATTAGTTTGGAGATGTTCTACGCTTGACACGAGATGCTTCACCCCGAGTTGTTTCAAGAATAATTCCAACCTGCTGTCCGTGAACTGCCTGCCGTTGTCAATCACTACGCTGTGCGGCAAACCGTGCCTGCAAATGATATGTTTTCATAGAAAGTTTTACACTCGACGAGCTATTATCGTGGCGACGGGTTCAGCTTCTATCCACTTGGTGAAGTAATCAATCGCGACTATGAGAAATTTCACCTGACCCTTGGCCAATGGGAATGGTCCCAGGATAACTATGCCCCATCTGCTAAAAGGCCATGGGGTTCCCATCCGATACAACTCTTCCAGGGGCGCGTTGAAGACGGGCCCGTATTGTTGACATTCACGACATTTGCTGGTGAAGGCTCAGGCATCCTGCCTGATCGTCGGCCAGTAGTACCCAGCCTTGAGAACTCGCACCGCCATGGACCTGGCACCCGAGTGCATTTCGCATATACCCCTATGGAGCTTAGTTAAGACATAGTCGGCCTGTGTACGATCTAGACATTTCAACAGAGGGGAAGAAAATCCCCTTTTGAAAAGTTCACCGTTGATTATCGTAAAAGAAGCGGCTTGCCTTCTAATCTTCTGAGCCTCCGCATTGGTTGTAGGTAACACGTCGTTAACCAGGAAATCCAAGATGGGCGTCATCCAGCTTGTCACTCCGGGCTGAATTTGAAATGTACTTTCATGGTCCCAACTGGGGGTATTCAAGACTTCTTGGATTAACATTCTATGTTGTCCTGGTTTTTTGGTGCTTCCTGGTTTTTTGGTGCTGGCCAACTTAGACAAAATGTCAGCCTTGTCATTGCTAGTACGTGGAACATGCACGACGACAACGTCTTCAAATAGAAGGATCAAGTTTCGGGCCATGTTGTAATACTTTTGTAGCAAAGGTTCTCTAGCTTGGTACTCACCATTCATCTGCCCTGCTACCAACTGGGAATCTGTTTGACACCTAAGATTTCTGACTCCTAAATCCTTTGCCAACTTTAACCCTGCAATTAAGGCTTCATACTCAGCTTGGTTGTTGGAAGTTGTAAACCCGAACCTGATGGACTGCTCTATGGCGATCTGGCCAGGACCCTCCAAGATAACTCCGGCTCTGCTAACCTTCCTATTGGATGATCCGTCAACACTGAGCAACCACGCCGTCTTTTCCTCGGTTACCGGAGGTAACTAGTCAAGAACTCGGCCAGAAATTGTGCCTTCATTGGTCCCCTCGATTCATAGTGAAGGTCGAACTTTGACAGCTCTACTGCCCAAGCCATCATTCTTCCTACTAACTCAGGCCTTTGTAACACCTGCTTCAGGGGGAAATTGATTTTTACCGTCATACTATGAATGCGAAAATAATGCCGCAGTCTTCTGGCTGAAAATATCAGGGCTAACACCAACTTTTCAATCACTTGATAACGCTCTTCAACTGGCTGGAGAGTTCTGCTTGTAAAGTACACGGGGCTCTGCTTTCGGCCTTCTTCGTACACCAACACGGAGCTGATTGTCGACTGTGCAACGGCTAAGTACACCAATAGCGGGCCCCGAGAGGCGGGCTGATCAATATTGGCAACGCAGACAGGTCTCTCTTAATGTTGGTGAACATGTCCTCACAAGCTTCATCCCACGTGAAGGCCTTGGCTCCCTTTAGCAGTCTGAAGAATGGTTTCGCCTTCTCGGCCAGTCTTGGCAGGAAGCGAGAGAGAGCTACTAACTTCCCGTTCAGCTACTGAACCTCCTTCAAGCATGCGGGGCTCCACCCATTTAGAGACATATTCCACTGCCAGTAGGATATACTCATTTGAAAGTGAAGATGGTAGTGGGCCTATGAAGTCAATCCCCTAGCAGTCAAAGACTTCTACCTCCTGAATGTTGTTCAAAGGCATTTCATTCTTTTTGGAGATGCTCCCAGTTCTCTGACAATTGTCACACCTCTTGACATACTCATTTGCATCCTTGAAGAGGGAGGGTTAAAAGAATCCAGCTTGCAAGGCTTTAGCAGCTGTTCTTTATCAGCCCCGATCTTAAATAAGTGAGGGTCATCCCAGACATACTGATTGGCCTCTTTGAAGAGCTTTTTTCTTTGACACCAATCATAGTCTTCTAGGACAACTCCAGCAGCCTTGAAATTTGTCATGTCTGCGAACCATGGCCTTTTTGTACAGCCAGGAGCTTCTCATCAGGGAACTCAGTCAGCACCTCTGGCTTAAGAGTTGTCACCTCCTCATTAGCAAGACGTGACAAGTGATCAACTACATTGTTTTTACAGCCCTTTTTGTCCTTGATCTCCAGATCAAATTCCTACAATAATAAAATCCATCTTATAAGTCTTGGTTTGGAATCTGATTTATTCAGCAAGTACTTAATAGCAGCATGATTAGTAAAAACAACAACTTTAGAACCTATCAAATAGGACCTAAATTTTTCTAATGCATATACTATGGCAAGCAACTCCTTTTCAGTAGTAGTGTAGTTACTTTGAGCATCATTTAAAATTTTACTTGCATAGTGTATTACATAGAAAACTTTTTCCTTTCTCTGTCCTAATACTGCTCCTATAGCATAGTCACTTGCATCACACATAAGTTCAAAATTAAGATTCCAATTAGGAGCAGTAATGATAGGTGCAGAAATAAGTTTTTCTTTCAAACATTTAAAAGCAATCATGCAATCATTATCAAAATGGAAAGAAGTGTCCTTATTCAGTAAGTTACAAAGAGGCTTGGCGATCTTTGAGAAATCCTTGATGAATCTTCTATAGAAATCGGCATGCCCCAAAAAGCTTCTGACACCCTTAATGTTGGTCGATGGCGGCAGCTTCTCAATCACTTCTACTTTGGCTTTATCAACTTCAATTCCCTTGCCAGATATTCTGTGGCCCAGGACAATCCCTTCCTTCACCATAAAATGACACTTCTCCCAATTTAACACCAGGTTGGTCTCTACATACCGCTTCAGTACAGTGTCTAAGTTTTCCAAGCAATCTTCAAAGGTAGCTCCGAACACAAAAAAGTCATCCATGAACACTTCAATACATTTTTTAATCACTTCAATACATTTTTCTATCAAGTCTAAGAAAATGGCAAGCATACACCTCTGAAATGTGGCGGGGGCATTGCACAACCCAAATGGCATCTTCCTATAAGCAAACACTCCAAAGGGGCAAGTGAAGGCTGTCTTCTCTTGATCTTCTGGATCTACCACAATTTGGTTGTACCCAGAGTACCCATCCAAAAAGCAGTAGTAGGCCTTTCCAGCAAGCCTCTCCAACATTTGGTCCATGAAGGGCAGTGGGAAGTGATCCTTCCGAGTAGCTTGATTTAACTTCCGATAGTCTATGCACATCCTCTATCCTGTGACAGTCCTGGTGGGAATCAACTCATTTTTCTCATTATGAATCACTATCATTCCACCTTTCTTTGGTACCACTTGTACTGGACTAACCCAGGCACTATCAGAGATAGGGAAGATCATTCCTGCCTCCAGTAATTTCTGCACCTCCTTCTTCACAACCTCTTTCATAGTGGGATTTAAGCGTCTCTGAGGTTGTGCCACTGGTATGAAATCTTGCTCCATGTGGATCTTGTGCATACAGTACGAAGGACTGATACCCTTTAGATCAGATATAGTCCATCCAATTGCTCCCTTGTTCGCTCTCAAGACTTCAACCACTTTCTCCTCATCATTTGCTGTCAATGAGCTACTCAAGATAACCGGTTGTTCCCCATTTTCAGCAAGGAAAACATATTTCAAGTGAGGTGGCAACTGTTTTAACTCTATCTTCTACGGTTTAGAGCTCTTTTCCTCCATCTCCTCTGGCTTTTGGGCACTGCTTTTAGGAATCTCCTTTGCCTTCCCCAATTCTTCCCAGCACTCCTTCACCTCTTCTTCTTCTCATTCATTCAACTCTTCAAGGTTATTGGTGAGACCTTTCATCAAAGGCTCAGAGGTACATAGCCTTGTTTGTTGTTTAGTATAGATCTCATCCAAAATATCTGCTCTGAAGCACTCTCTTGCACCACTTGAATGTTTCATGGCTTCGAATACGTCAAAGCTCACTTCTTCATCCTGCACACACACCTTCAATTTCCCTTTATCAACATCAATGATGATCTTTGCAGTCTTCATGAATGGTCTTTCTGGGATCAGAGGAACTTCAGCATCCTCCCCAATATCCACAACCACAAAGTTAACGGGGAATAGGAATTTTTCCACCTTCACTATCATGTCTTTAACAATTCCATAGGGGTGCTTTATTGACCTGTCAGCCAGTTGTAGTGTCATCCTTGTGGGTCTCACTTCAACTTCTCCAATTTTCTTTAGCATAGAGAGGGGTATGAGGTTGATGCTAGCTTCAAGATCTAATAGAGCTCTTTCCACGGTCAGATTTCCTATGGTAACAGGTAGGGTGAAGCTTCCTGGATCTCCGGATCTCTGTGGCAAGGATTTTTTAATGATGACACTGCACCCAGCTTCTAGTTCAACTGTTTCCTAATCAGGGATCTTTCTTTTCTTTGTCAATAACTCTTTCATAAACCTGGCATAAGTTGGCATTTGCTCCAGGGCTTCAGTGAATGGAATATTAATCTGCAGCCTTTTTAGAACATCCATAAATCTTACAAATTGTCTATCCCTATCCTTCCTTGAGGGAGCATGTGAGTAAGGAATATCCCTCACAGAGGGACTTCTCATCTGACTTTCACTCTTGTCATTTTTCTCACTCTTGTCATTTTTCTCACTCTTCCCACTTTCTTCTCTACTCTTTTCTTTTTCTCCCTCACTCTCATTTTTTTCTTCTTCCACTCCACTCTCTTCAACATTTAGCTTATCACCAATACCTTCTCCCACAACCTTTCCACTCCTTGTTGTAATTGCCTTGCAATGCTTCTTGGGGTTGGTTTGGGTGTTGGCTGAGAATTGGCTTCCTTGTTGATCTGCTAACTGTTTGGCTAGTTGGCCAACTTGTGTCTCAAGATTTCTGATGGAGGCCTCTGTATTCTTCTGATGCCATAGAGGCTTGCATGAATTTTTTCAAAGTATCTTCCAACTTGGTTGTTTTATCTTGAGTTGAAGAGAATTGTTGTTGCTGCTGAAAAGGGGGTTGCCTATTAGATGGACCAGCATCCTGTTTTCACCCAAAACCTTGACTTTGATTGTTTCTTCACCCTTGAGATGCATTATTATGATAATTTCCAGAAAAACCACCTTGTCTACCTTGACTTCCTATATATTGAACCTCTTCTTGTGAAGGATTGACTTGATAAGAGCATTGTCCATTTGGGTGGTCACCTCCACAAAATTCGCACTTCATAGTTTGGCCTTGATTGGTCGAGGACTGCACAGCCTGTAGCTGCTGAGGCAATTTTGATAATTGCTTTGTGATTGCCTCTATCTGCTAGGTCAAGATCTTATTCTGAGCTAAGAGTGCATCAGAGGTACTGAGATCAAGCATTCCCTTCTTTTGAACAACTTGCCTGTCATGTTGGGCCTGATAGTCTGTAGAAGCTAGAGCATCAATGATTCTTGTTGCTTGCTCTACATCCACATCCATCATGGTACCTCCAGCTGCTGCATCCAATATCATCTTAGTGTCAGGCCTCAGACCACTGTGAAAAATGGTCAGTTGTGTTATGTCTTCCAAGCCATGATTTGGGCATTTTCTGAGCATCACTTTAAAGCGTTCCCAAGCATCACAGAATGCTTCATCTGACCCTTGCCTGAATGTGGAAATGTCCGACTTGGCCTTGATGAAATAGGACAGTGGGAAAAATCTATGCAGAAATTTTTGCTCTACATCATTCCAGCTTGTGAGACTCTGATTGGGATGAGACTTCAACCATTCTTTTGCTTTACCTGCCAATGGAAAAGGAAACAAACGTAGGTAAGCATATTCAATATCACCTTCTTCAAACCCCATAGTTCCAACAAACTCATAAAATGTGGCAAGATGAGAGTATGGATCTTCATTATCCATCCCTGTGAATTGGTTGACACTAATCAGATTGAGGAAGGCTGCCTTCATTTCTACATGTCGAGTGGTAGCAGGCATTGCTATGCTAGAGAAATGTCTTAGCCCTTGCTGCATAGCATAGTTCCCCATAGTTCTTCTAGGTGGAGGCGGTGGTGGAGCTCTGTCTCTTTGAGCCATATCCTCTTCTTGATTTACTTGAATATCTCTGTGAGGGCTGGCGGAAGGTTCTTCTATTGCTCCTTGCTTTGATATCTTTTTCCTTCTACGGTTGTTCCGAGCTGTCTTTTCTATTTCTGAATCAAACTGCAGTTGATCTCTAGGAACCTGTCCTCTCAAAAACATAAATCAGGAACAACTTAAGCAAGAATTACCACAAGAGGATTAGCAATTAACTAAATCAAAAAGAAAACAAAAGACAAAAATAAAAATAAAATAAAATAAAAATATTCACAGTACTTAATGAGCTATTTTCTCAAATTCAAAAACAATGATTGTTCCCCGGCATCGGCGCCAAAAACTTGTTAAGACTTTATTCGACAAGTGTACCGAGTCACAAGTAATATAGTGAATTAAGTAAAGATGTTGATTCCTCATGGAACAGTTTTGTTAGAATTTCAGCGTCACTACTCAATAAGCAAATTCAGTTTTAAGATGATTTGATAATAATTTGAGTCAAGAAACGTAAAAGAACAATTAAAAACAAGTAACAATTATAAAAATAAGTTTGCAAGATCTAGAAGGACTCTGGGATTGAACTTCATCTATCTTTCTCATTCATATTTTGGATTTGATAAAAACATACAATATCCATAACTACTCACAATTGATGCACATATAAAAATCATTCACACCAATCCCTCTAATATGAAATTCATAAGGAAATTTCCTAAACACTGATCCCTCAGCTATTTAGTAAATTACCCAGCATTAAGAACGGATGTTATATGCAATCAATACATCGAAACCTATCCCTAGTATTCCAATATATTGAGTATTTTCATCTAGGTCGGAAACTCAAAAGTATTTCCCAGTTAAATTTAAGAATCAAAATCAAGACTCTATTGATCAGATAAAATCTAGCATTAAGCACAAGATGAAAATACCAATTGAGTAGAAACTGAATATTATATATATAAATCACCAAAATATGAATGAGTTCAAAAGATTACATTCAATCCCAAAGATGCGGAACTTAGCTACTCATGGTAGCCATTACACTTCGAAGAAGAAAGATTGCAAAGAAGAGCAGGAATCCTCAATAGTTCTTGTTCTTGACGGCTCTCCCGTTCCTCCAAATCCAGACCCCCTTACTAAAACCCTAAAATCCTCTTTTAAACATGTTCTCTCAGGTTGAGGTTAAGTGACTTTTTGCTTGAGCGAAAACATCTCGCTTGGGCGCAAATTTGATGTACTCTCTGGACTGATCTCTCCCAGGAAAAACCATCCTCGCCCGGGCGAGATACTCTGCAGTTGCCTCGCTCCAACGTTGCCTGGACGAATTTTTCCTCTGCAGCTTATATATATTCCTGAACTACTTTCGTCTAGGCGAACTTTCCTCACTTGAACAACTCTTTTTTTCAAATCTTTTCTATTTCTTCTTCTCATGCAACTTCCAAGCTCTAGTTTCCTTCATTCTTATCACCTGAAATTCACAATAATTAAGATCAAATGTCTTCTTTTGACTCATGACTCAAATTAACAAAGTAAATCCAAAAACTTTCAATTCAATGATTATTATCTTAAAGATCACTTAAACCCACAAATACTCGAATTTATAATGTATAAAAACACTAAAAATTGGTACTTATCAAATACAGCTGAAATTATAATTGCAAATATACCACCAGCCAAAATACCAAAACCCTGCATGGCAAACACTGCAGCAATGAAGGCACCGCGAGTCTTCTTGTTAGAATACTCAGACATTATGGTGGCAGAAAGTGGATAGTCTTCACCAATACCAAATACATGCCAGAACCGGAAAAAGCAAAGAGTTGCCATTACAGATTTTGCACTATGACCGAATGAAAGGTCGGAACCGATGGAGCATATTACCATCATCATCAGAGTCATACCATAGACTCTTTTCCTTCCCATCTTATCACCAAGCCAACCAAAGAAAAGTTGACCTGAAAGTGTTCCACAGAAAGCAACACCATTTACAGCAGTTGCAACATTGGGAGGCAATGTACCGGGCTTTGGTGCACCATCAACATGGTAGTACATGCGGCCAAGCAATGTAATAAGGGATATGCAGAATATATCAACATGGTACTATTATTAACATTATTAGTATTATTATTATAAATATTAATATTATTATTATTATAAATATTAATATTACTATTATTATAAATGTTATTATATTTATTATTATTTTATTTATATTAATAATAATATTATTATTAATACGTTAAGTATTATCGATGGAATAAATCCGTCACTTAACTTGGCGGACAATTTATCGACGAATTTACTGATATATTTAATTCGTCAGTAAATTGGCGATTAATTTATTGATGAATAATTTGGTGATAAATTTTTTTTGTCAATAAATATGTCGGTAATGACATTTTAACGACAAATAAAATTTCGTCGGTAATATTTTGTCAGTAATTTACGTTTTTCTTGTAGTATATGTGACTACAAGGCAAAAAAAATTAAGACTTTAAGGTGTATTATGTTGTGTGCGAGAGTGTGTGCAGATATGTGCGTGTACGTGTGTGTGTTATTCATGATGCATAATCCTTACAATACTAACATATATATGTGATTATATGATCATAATATAGAGGAGACGTAAAGATTTAGTTATTTATATGCAATGTTAAACAATTTCATTGTCTAGTCAAGTGGTTCTTTGAAAAAATCAAACCAATAACAACTTGAATGTCCTATGAAAAATGCAAAAGCGAATGAATTTACCTAAAAGAAATTATTAACTCACTATAAGTAAAACTAAATTTACCCACGAATTATGATTCATGGATCTGTATCTGTAGGTAAATTCAGCATTATCTACAGATTATTACCTATGAATTTGTATCCGTAGGTATTACCTACAAATTATTACATACGAATCTGTATCCATAGTAAATTTAACATTATCTACAGATTATTATCCATAGATATGTATTCGTAGGTAAAATCAACATTACATATAGACTATTACCCACTGATTTGTATTTGCTAGTGAATTCAACATAACATAAGAAATTATTATCCAAAAAACTATATTTTTATTAATATTACTTATATTTTAATTAATAATATTAGTTGTATTTATATTATTGTTATTATTCACATTAATATTATTATTAATTTTATTAATAGTATAATAATATTATTTATTTTTTAAAATGTTATTAACATTATTATTAACATTATTATTATTATTATTATTATCCTCAAATTTTATTATTTTAAATTTTTTTTGTTAGTATTATTATTAAAAATATTAATATTACTTTTATTTTTATTATTGTTATTAATATTAATATTGTTATTACATATTATTAATAATATAATATGATAGTAAATATTAATAATATTAATAATATTTTTATTAATATTACTTATATTATGATTAATAAAATTAATAATATTTATGTTAATATTATTACTAATATTATTGAGATTAATATTTTTAATATTACCCACAAATATAGATCTGCAGGTATTATCTACGGATATAGATCTGTAAGTTTTACCCATAGAGATAGGTCCGTCGGTATTATCCACGAAGATAAGGTATTACCCATGAAGATTAGTATGCAGGTATTACCTACAGAGATAGGTCTGTAGGTATTACCCACGACTTATGTCCGTAAGTATACCTATGAATTTATCTCTGTAGCTAATACCTATGAACTTATATATGTAAATAAAATTACTAATATTAACAATAATATTATATTTGTTAATGATATTCATATTAATTTATTAATAATAACATTATTAAATGTTAATATTATTAATAAAATTAATATTTTTATTGATATTACTAATATTATAATTAATATTAATAATATTTATAATATTTTTATTACTGTTATTAATATTATTATTCATTATTATTATATTTATTATTATTGTTATTAGTGTTAATATTATTAATATTATTACTTTTATTATTGTTAGTTATAATATTATTATTATTATTGTTAGTTATAATATTATTATTATTATTGTTAGTTATAATATTATTATTATCAATATTATATTTTTTTCAAATTATTAATGTTGCTTTTAACATTTTTAATATTTATATTACAAAATATATTAATGATATTAATGTTATTAGTAGTTCTTGTTATTAATATTAATAACATTTTTATTACTATTTATATTAATAATATTATTATTATTGTATTTTTTTATTATTTTAAATATTATTACTATTTTCTATTAAAATGGTTTATATTTATGTTCTAGTCATTGTGATTTTTTATACCCCAACATTTATATTTATACCTCCAACTGCCTTAAGTCGAATAGATGAAAAGGTTTTTTGAGATCTTTCACTTAAACTTTTCCCGCTTTCACAAATAAATTAACGTAACCCTATAGATACATTCGTCGTCTTGTTATTTTCCATACTTCGCTTTCTTGTTTGTCACTTTTCCGTTATTTTCCATTGCCTGATTGTTCTTTATTGTTTCTTTAGGGTCTTCCTTTCTTGATTTTTGCTGATATCACAGCTATATAGGTTTCCTTAAACCAACAATGAAATGTCTTCTACACTGTTGCAAACCAAATGAAAGCACACTTAAAGTTTTACAAATTCTTCATCATCCATTGCAATTAAGCTTCAAACCTATTTTATTTATATTAAAGAACATTTTGATCTTTTTATGAAGATTAATTTTGGAATTACAAAAAGTATGAAGGTGCAGGATGATATTATGGTGGTGCAAGAAGAAGCTCTCCATAAAAATGGATTATAGATAATACAGGCCCATTATATATATACTCATTTTTAATGAGCTCAACTATTCTATGAGGGATAATAATTTGTTAAGATTCTCCTAACTGTAGAGAGAATCAAATATTTTAAGTAATTATCGTTCAATTACTGATTCAAACCCTTGTTGAACAAATATCTGTTTGATACAATAGGTAAAATATTGAAATGTTGTTACATAATTTAGATACAATTTTGACACCAGAATTAGTTGTTTGCTAAGAAATAAATTGAACGGGCTTATCAAGAGAGAGGGGGACTGATAAGTTCTATTTAGACTAGCCTAGTGAATGATAAAAATCTCTTGTGACTAGAACATATCTCATCATATAAATCTTATCGTAATGCATATACGGTCCCTAAAATAACACCGAGCAATGTACCAAACAAAACGATAAGAGCAACAAAATGTAAACAAATTGAGATATATAGTGAGGATGTTAATGCAAATTGTAAAGTACATAGAAATTTTAGGAAGTATATGCAACTGATCTTCGGAAAAGAGTATCAAATTATATGAATGCATATATAGCAGTGGGAAAGAAATAATACAAATTCAATAATATAACTCAAAGAAAGTAAAGAGATTAGTCATGGTAAACTGAAAGTCAGAATATTTAAGAGTCTAAGGTGCAGTTTTTTGTTCATGTGGAGAAAAAACCTCAATTTGTTTGTGAAAAAAGCTTCAAAATAGTTTGAAATGAGAACCCAAGTTCGTTGTTCCCCACATGATACCATCGTAGAAAATAGGACCATGAACAAATTGTGCCCATGAGGTGAAACCAAAAAGTTTTAAAATTGTAAAATATATATATAAAATAAGGAAGAAGATGGTTTGAGAACCGTTTGCAAATTATACTCCTTTGCCAAGCGTGATATAACATGTCTTGAACATGTGACAAAGGGTAATTTTAGTATTTCAAAATGGATGCTTACATGAGTAAAATGTGTGAATAAAAAATTTAATTGTTTGGCACAAGTTTACGAAGCCGAAGTGTTTAAGTGAGTTAGTGAGGGATTGAGCGAGAAGTTCAAAACTTTTGAAACGGAAATAGGGGAGAACCAACCACGAAAAAACTAGAACACCCAACGAACCATCCACAAAAATAGACAACAGTAGAGATCGAGACCTCAACACAAAGACAGACCCGACAAATGAACATTGTTGACTTTTTCGGAAAGTATATCCGTTAAAAGTAATATAGATTTATAAAGTAAGGATGTCGATCCCACATAAAACAGTTTTGTTATTAAATCTCAAATTCACGACTCACTAAGCAAATAAAAATTTCAAGATGATTTGATTATAATTTGAATTGATAAACAATAAAGACAATTAAAGAATAAATAGCAATTATAAAAAGTTTATTTAAAAAGACTCTGAGATTGAACTTCATCTTTCTCCCTCATTCGTATTACGGATTTGATAAAAACATATAACATTCATAACTACTCACTATTGATGCACAAAAAAGCATTCATACTGATTCTCTTATATGAAATTCATAAGATACTTTCCTAAACATTGGTAAATTATCCAACATTAAGAAGAGATGTTATAAGCAATCAATACACTGAAATATATTCCTAGTATTGCAATATATTGAGTATTTTCATCATCTAGGTCAGAAACTCAAAAGTACTTCCCAATTAAATTTAAGAATCAAAATCAAGACTCTATTGATAAGATAAAATCTAACATTAAGCATAAGATGAAAATACCAATTGAGTAGAAATTAAATATTATATATAAAAATCACCAAAATATAAATAAGTTCAAAACATTACATTCAACTTCAAAGATGAAGAATTTAGCTACCCATGGTAACCATTACAAATCAATGAAAGAAAGATTGCAAGAGAATCTTGATTTTAGTCGTCTGCCTCTGTCCTCTAGGTCTTGATGCTCTACAAAACGCTAAAAATCTCCTTTTAAACTTAGTTTTGGGCCTAATTAAGTGACTTTTCTCTTGGGTTTTTCTTCTATTTTAAAATTTTTATTTATTTTCTTTATGAATCTTCCAATCTATCATTTTTTTTTAATTTTTTTAGACTTGAAATTTCACAATAATTGAGATTAACTGATTTTCTTTAACTTAGGAATCAAAACATAAATTTAGATCCAAAAAACTTTAAAATTAGGACTAATTATTATTTTAAATAACACTTAAACCCATAATTACTCAAGCTTTCTCATGTATAAAAACACTCAAAATTGGTACTTATCATACACCTTAGCACGAATGAATGAGAAAGCACACGACACGCAAAGAGAATCCTATACTTTCCCACCTCTAAACAAATTTCAATTTCAAATTTCCTCTCTAAACCCACACTCAATTAAAAATCAATTTTTTTTTTTTTGCATGTCATTACTATGTGTGGTTGTCATTTAGTTGTAATAACATGTGATGGTGTTAATATATCAAAATCCAAAAACTAATGGACTAACCTTGAGTATCAGGTGAGAATGCTTCATTTGTAATTCCATCCATTCTGCAACCATCACTCAGTATAGCACACTTGCATATGAGAACAATCTCATATAATCTCTATGATCATAATATGGAGGAGATGTAACACATAAGATTTAGTTCTTTATAAGAACAATCTCATTACCAAGTCAAGTGGTTCTTTGAAAAATGCAAAAAAGTGAATGGATAGAAGTGAAAAAAAAAAAAACACCATCATGCTAGTATATAAATTATCTTCAATTTGTGGTGATAATATGCCTTTTTAATTTACATATAATAAGAGAGTGATGCTCAAGTATGGTCAAAACTGCAAACTATTGAGTGCACAAATAAATTATCTCAAAGTTTTTTAGTTTAATCAGTGGTCTCATTCAATTGTTCGAGTAAACAACCTGGAGAGTGGTCTCATTCAAGTTGTTTGTGAGTATTGGAGCGAGTTTTATTGTTCTTAATGATTATACTTGATCAAACAGGTTTGTCGTTAAACATATATTTGGTCTGTAATAATAACAGAATACAAAAACTCAAATTTCTATTCTTTTGACAGATACACATAAAATGAAAATTGGTTTTAAATGGAGCTGAAAATTCGTGAGATAAGGTTCTATTGATTTTGCTGAATCGGGTAGTCCAATTCCACCTACATCAATTCAATGACAAATTTATATGACTTTGGTGTTAGCATTGCAGTCGTCCTGAAATGTTGTCACTGAAAAGAACAGCAATTTCAATGGTGACGTTTTTGTAAGTTTGTTTGCATTTCAGAGTGGAAATGTGGTCACTGGTAAGAAATAATTATCATGGCAACGTTAATGTTTCATCTGATCATTTTCGAACCTGTTCACTCAATATTACTTTTTGACTGTTTCCCCAAACCCACAAATGAACTTCATTTTTTTTTTTTTTCTTGATGTTTGTTGATGCTGAAATTATTTTGAAGATCATTTTACCACTTAATAAAATTTTGTTGGTATTTTGGAAAGGCTATCAAATTAGCCCTACATCTTATTTATACCAGAAATTCGATCCCTTTTACATTTGCTTTTGTATGCTTACACTATGGAAAAATCAGAATGAAAAGCAATAACAAAAATCCAAAAGACACATAAAAAGATGGAAGTGGACATGAAGGATAGCCACAGGACTCATTATTACAGAATTTATTCAAAGGCAAAAGAGAAAAGGTGAAGATGATGTGAATGGCTTAAATTCTGCTTTCTTTTCATAAAACTGAAGACTAAGTTTTAATATTATTCTGATTACTTATTAGCAAAAATAATATTAATAATATTAAAAATAAAAATAAAAAATAAAATCAACAATATGAATAATAATAATAATAATAATACTAATTATAACATTAATAATATTAATAATAGTATTAATACTAATATTAAGAATAATACTAATAATGTTAATAACATTAATAATAATATTAATAAAAGTATTAAAAATATTAATACTAACATTAAAAATATTAATAATAATATTAATATTATTATTAATAATAATATTGTTAAGAATAATATTAATGATATTAATAATTATGTTAATAATAGTAATAATACTAATATTAATGATATTAACAATTTTAACAAAAATAATTTTAATGATAATAATAATAACATTAACAATATTAATAATATGAATAATAAAATATTAACATCATCTACAAACAAATTTATAGCTAAATTATTTATAGATATACAAATTTTTCGTAAATAATTATTTACAGTTCGAAGGTAATTTGTAACATCCTATATTTTTCATGTATTAAAAAATTTATTGCATAGAAATTATATAATAAACCTATAAATATAAATATCTATACATTCATCATATATTTCAAAATATATTTTTCAACATAAAATTTAGTAAAATTGTCTTTGTACAATTACAAAATAAAATAAAATAAAATTAAACTTCTTCATCAGCTCACTAAGGAGTCACCTCACTTGTCAAATTCTCTACTCCCGTGTAATACACAATCAACGCATATAAAAAACAAAAACAACACCATACAAAATGAAGGGTAAGCTAGAGAGTTTAAAAATATATATATTTTCATAAATTGGATTTTTATCTCAACCAAACAACAAATCAAGCTTTCGTATTTCATCTCATACATCACATTATCAATGACACATAACACTCATTAGACACCCATATGATCTGGTCTGGCAGGTTCTTTTTTCACACTGTAGCGCAATCATATATACATTTTCATCTATATGATCTGGTCTAACTGATTCTTTTTCACACCATAGCGCAGTCATATAAACTTAATCCATATGATCTGGTCTGATCGGTTCTTTTTCACACTGTAGCACAGTCATATGAATCCCTTAACCCATATAATCTAGTCTGACTGGTTCTTTTTCACATCATAGCGCAGTCATGTCAATCTATTAATCCATATGATCTGGTCCAACCGATTTTGTTTCACACCATGGCGTAGTCATATGAACCTCCTTAGACTCTCACGACCTAGTCATCTTCATTTATGATACGAATGACTGGTAGAGTCAAGATTAAACCTCCTTCGACTCTCACCACCTAGTCATCTTCATTTATGATGATTCGAATGACTGGTAGAGTCAAGATTGAACCTCCTTCGACTTTCACCACCTAGTCATCTTCATCTATGATGACTAGTAGAGTCAGGATACAATAACACGGGTAGTCTCTATCACACACCACATCATTCACAAACATTGACACTACATCATATAATACATAAACACTCATTCAATTTAAATTCATCGAATTCATTAATAAACAAATAATTACATATTTTCAAACAAAATACAAATCCAACATATAAATTAATATGATTGTAACCAATTCCCTTTCACTTTCAATCTGCCCCTAAGATACTACATACTCTCAATTCACTTTTAAATGTAACTATGTTTTGTTTAACATATAATTCTTTTTTCATAGAATCATTATTAACAACTCATCATCAAATATGTATACTAAAGAACCACAAAAACGTTAAAACTTTTTTATTCAATTAAAATCTAAAATAATGAAGACAAATTTGAGTTCATCCAACTATGTAATAGAATGTATTATATTAATTTTTCCATTATATTTGGTTAAACAGAAAAATAAAAAATTAAATTAAATTAAAATATATTTTGTAAATAAATATTTTAAAGTTCATAAATTTATTATAAATAAAATATGATATACACACTTAAATAAAAAGTTTTAAATATAATATTTTAAATAAAATATTATATTTTAAAATATATTAAGATATTGGGTTGGTATGACTCAAAATAATAATTTGAATCTATCCTAATACTAAGTCTATTTTCTAATTTAAATCGTTTAAAATAAACTTCAGATCCGACTAAACTGACATTGAATCATGTTGCCCTAAAATAAATACATTCACGAAATAAAATCGGTGTTGCTAAAAAATAAAGATCAAAATTATTTTCACCATTTTATATATAAATATTTTCAAGAAGAAAAGGTGAAATAAAAATTATATCTTATTTTCTTAATTGAGAAAAAATTAAAAAATAAAATAAAATCTAAAATCAAATAGTTCCTAATTTCTTACACTCCTTTTTTTTTTAAACACTAAGCAAAACTAGAATTTGCTAAATTACAAATGAAACTTGTAGAGTAACGATGTTTTCAATATATTTTATCCAATGATAGAAATTATAATGTTAACATTTTCATACCTATTCAAATTTACTCGTTTTAAAGAGTGTAAATAGGGTCTCTCAAAAGATTAGTGTACATAAGGTATAAATTTTCGAAAGAGTTGTAGTGAATCTCTTTTTGTTTCGGGTTTCAATTCCATTAATCCATTTTACCCTTTTTTTTAGTCTTTATCGATTCTAAAATTAGCCCAAATTTCAACTACGTAGGCTGGGCCGAGTGTTTACAGGCAAAATCTTCTTGCACCTCGTCATTTGTAACCTGCAGCTCATAAATTTCAAAAACTCAAAAATACCCTTTATATAATACACCCTGAAAATAAGTTCTAGAATATATTTTGTAAAAATAAGTTTCAGAATTTTTTTTTTCTGAACTGTAAATTTTATATTTCAAAATATATATATATTTTTTTAAAAAAATTCAAATATATAATTTACATAAAATTATGTTCTGAAAAATATTTTCTGTGCAGGTAAAAAATTATGGGTGCAAGAAGTTTTTGCCCAAGTTACAATAAACTGCAATCCATCAAAGCCCATGATACTGACACGAAGAGCAATCACTATTAAAATTTAGATATTTCTTTTACTAAAACACCTTTCACGGTATCTATCTTTGTATCAAATGCATAAAAAAATTAGTTTTCCATTTCGAATTGATATAAATGATAAAAAAACAATGAAAACTAGTTTTTTCTTGAAGTATTTTGTAATTGAAACAATATGAAGAGGTGAAATGGCAGTGCGAATAGTATTCTTATAAAAAAATTGGGAAAGTCCACGGCCCAACTCATTTTAATTCTATGGGTGATATTTAAGATTGAAAAAATGAAATAAAATAAAAAGAAAATAGGAAAAATATGTATAATATAGATTAATAAAAATAAATAGAAAATAAGTTTTAAAAATTCCTTCACTTTAGTGAAAATAAAAAACAAAATCTTGTTATAATAATTAAAAGAATTTAACTTCAAAAATTGAAATTTTATTATATTATTTTATTAATATAAAATTATTTATTTTCACTCTCACGGTATACCTTTCCCTGTCTCTTCCATTTTTTCAGTCTTACTTTTACTTATTAAATATAAACTAAGACTCTATTTAATTTATGTTGATTGAATCATGGGACGCAATGTTATTTAAAACTTATATCAACATATTTAGAACTCAAACTCAAAACTATTTATTAGATCCCCATTCTAGATATTAATTTAATTGAAATATATGTCAAAATTAGTTTGGATCATATTTGTTTTATTTGAATGTTTATTTACACTAAAAAAGGTATAATATTTAATTTTATAACTTTTAAAATATTTTAGTATTGATAAATTGTCAATTTAAAAAAACAAAACACTAGATCAACAAATTAGGAATGGATTTACATGCGACTTTCGAAATAATTAAACTTTATATCAATAATTTTATCGAAAATTTATATGTTGCCACAACAAAGTTTAATACATATTTCCAATTTCTTGATGGGCTTAGAAATGTCAAATTAACATGATATTTTTCACAAAATTATCTTATTATATGTGAAATTGTATTTAATAAACCATTTCAAAATTTTATTCTTATTGGAAGAATATGATAAGAAAAATCACTATATTTTACAAGTTTAAGATGATTTATTTGAACTACACCTTCATAAAATCATTTAGAATAACATATTGATTAGTATAGATAGTTGACATTAAACTTATTCACAAAGATAATACTATTTTTGTTAATTTTCTTGCTAGCCTAAGAGTTAAAGATTATAAAGTTTGTTCAAATTGTGATTAAGATTTCTTCAAATTTAGAATTATATTTTCAGTCTTTATAATTTTGAAGAATTATTCTATTGTCAGCTCCCAAACTCTTTCTAGATTTAAAATAAAAATAAGCACGTAATAACATGTCTTATAATAAAAAGGTAATTAATCAAAGTAAATTATTATCTTGCAACTCACTTACCATGTAAGTGAAATCTTTACTATTATTAGGGAAAAATGATTAAAACATTTTTCCAAATTACAGATATTATAAATATCAATTTTTAATTTTGGAAGCAAAATAAAGTCATCCTAAATTTTAAAAACATAGCATATTTCTTTCAGTCCACGGACCCAACTTACTTTAGGGGTAGGGGCGCTGACCCCTGTTTTTTTTTTTTTTTTTAAAAAAAAGGTAAATTATAATTTGTTTTCATGTTTTATAGATAAATAAGTAAATTATACATGCAATTATTCATAAGATAAAGAGAATATATAAGAGATTATAATAAATAAAAAATGTAGAACAAAGAAAAAGTAATAAAAATTATAAATGAGTAATTCGGTTCGGTCTCTGTTTGTATTTTGCTCATTTTGTAATTTACCCTGTTAGATTGACATTTTACTCAACTTTTTAATTTACTCTTTTTAATTCTTAAATTGAACCTATGAACTCAACAAAATATGTCAAATTTTTAAGTTAATATATATAATTTTCAATATATATTTGTATTTTTTAAAGATAAAATTTATTTAAATGTTTTTCTTTTAATTTGTTGACCTACCACAATTAATTTCATTTATTTTTGTTTTGATTGAGCAACTCTCCCACCTAAACATATTAAATGGTTTGGATTGAATCCATTAGAAACAATTTTGAACAAGTCAATGGCAAAGTTTTATTACCTCTAGAAGAAGACTCTCGTACCAATGTCAATTAAAAGTAACATTACAATGTGTGATTTTCTCGTACAGGATTAATTATACATTAAATTAGGTTGCTTTTTTTAATATTTTTAATTAGAGATAAATATTCCATTCAATAATTAGTATAAAAACAATGTTATAAATTTAAATTTGAATTTTACTGGAGGATTATTAATAGAAACACGATTATGCTACATTACTTATTTTATATTGTAAGTTAAAGGGCTTTTTTATTTAATTTTAGAATATTTTATTTTATAAAACTCAATAATCTACTAATTATATTCCATTATATGAAACATATAAAGAAAGCAAAATAAGAGTATAGAGAATTATATAAAATTCATGTAAAGAAAGAATATAGCAAATTTTATATAAAATTTATATCAAAGAAATATTGGGAGTAACAATCTATTATGAAAAAAAGTTTAAATTAAAAATAATAGACAAAATATTATATCACTTAAAATCTAACATATTTTCAATGTCAAGTGAAACTAAGTTATTAACGGAATGATTTTCTTCATAAAAAAAATATGAGAGACTTTTAATTCAACATCTTAATAAGCCTTTGTACATTTTCTCTATTTTCTCTTAAAAAAATAAAAAAAATTTATGAAATGAGGTAAATTTTAACAAAACAAATCACAATCACATTATGTTATAATTAAATTGTAACATTTCACTTTACAACAAAAAAACAGTACATTGTAATTATTAACTATTATTTTTTATTTAATGAAGTATTTGATCTAAGAATTCGTATATATTAACTAATATGAATTCCTTCAATGTGTATAGGACACACTTGTTTATTATATATATATATATATAACTATTAGACGAAAACCCTTTAATAAAACGAAGAAACAAGTAGATGAAGCCTTCGAGGACAGGACACAAATTATGGAGCATGGGACTATGAATCTTTGACATGTCCTTATGGTTAGATATTGTTATAGTCTCTTTCCTCTTTGCTTTTATGTTTTTATTTAAAGTTATTGAAATATATCCAAATTCATTATTAATCTAATTTACATGGATTCGGGTTGAATTAGATCGAAATAAACTTTTTTATTGACTAAAAAATTGGACTTGACTTACCCACAACTCAATTATAACGCAAGAAATTAAGTTAACCCATTAATCCATATGAAAAAAAATTAGTTAATTATAATGTTAAATTATAATTTTAACTATTCAATTTATAATATATTACTTGAAAAATTTATGAACTTATAATTAGTGGATAAAAATAATATTAATAATATGAAAAAAATTATGAATACAATCTTAAGTTTTCTGTATTATGTTTGGTTTAATATATAAAAAATAAAAAAAAAATTTAAAATCTAGGTAAACTTAATTGTGTTAATCCATTATCATCGTTGCACTAATACTTTTAAGATAACATAAAAAAATGAACTATGCCAACCATTTCATTTGAAAGGGTGAGATAAGGTAAACTGAAAGAACCAGATTATTATCTGAGCCTTGTTAATTTGTCACCATTAAAATGAAATTTTATAATATTTTATTTCAAGAATCCCATCGAGGAAAGCAACTGATGTACATTAAAAATTTACGTTATTATTACCGCTTAGTGATGTTTAATTTATCGATAGTCAAAGAATATAAATTTATTTTATGACAGAGAATATATTATTAATAAACCGATGGTAGAGATCTCCCTAACTAATTCCTACTTTCGTAATCAATAAAGCTATAATAAACTCATATAAGAATACTATAAGATCTCCTTGGCCAAATAAAATATGCCTTACACCATCTTACGTCATTTGTGTAAAAAAAAATTGAGTAATATTTTTTCTCACGATCATAAAGTTTTACTTCTACAAAACGAGTGATATAGTTGTAAAGAATATCATAGAACATGTTGAAAAATCTAAAAGAGAAAAAAACCTCAGAAAGTTCAATTAATAAATCACGAATCAACCCAACAACCAAATTATAGCATTAAAAGACGAAGTGCACGAACAAAATAAATTTGTCATAGATAAGAGAACAGCCTCTTTAGGAACTTATCCAAAGTTTACTGTACAACGATAACATCTATGATAATATGTACGAAGGTAAATCTAGAAAGGATGAGAGAAGAAAATATTTTGCCAGTTTGGGAGAAGAGAAGCCCATGTTTATAAGTTATCATGCAAAAATCTTTATATGAAAACAATAAAATCTCAAATATTTCAGAAATGGAAAAACAATTGATAACACTAAAATACGACAACTTTATGTTTGACTATAAAACAATTTATCTAAGAATTTAATATTAAAATTATATTTTTTTATTCAATACTAAATAAAAAACGATATTATTATTATTATTATTATTATATAAATATTAAATTAAATTATCAAATAAAAACTATATAAATGTTAGTTAATTTATTAGAATGTGACATGTCCGAAAACGAGAATAATATATATACATATTTATTAGTATCTTGTACGGAATCTAAAAATAGATACTGTTTATACCTATATCCGTATCAGTAGATATGATCACATTAGCAGACAAAGGATAATCATGAACAAAATTTTTAGAAGGATGAACTGAATAAAGAGTAAAAAGGAGAAAGTAGGAAGCCGAATATTACATTTGATCCAGTGATGAAAGAATCAGAAGACAAAAGTTTGTTTATGAACAATTCCAGAAACAGAGGCTAATAACTCAAACTCAAAAGCTGTTCTAAATACTCAGCACCCAAATCTTCTAGCACAAGCACATTCTGCGAAGTGGCGCAGAACTGTAACTCGTCCCTGCCATCGTTTTTGCTTTTCTTCTTCTTCTTCAAACTCGATTTTCTCCTCATAGTGTGCTTTCTCTTCAGCGCCAAAACAGGGGAAGAACCTTCCTCCCAAGGCTTACTCGCCATGTCTTTCAGGGACTCTCTCACCACTTCTTCCGGGAAATTCAGCACCGCCAGAGACCCCCTTGTCGAGAACGCCGCCTGGTCGTAAGCCAGAGCCGCCGCTTCCGCCGTGTCGAACGTTCCAATCCATACCCGAACGCCGTTTCGGGTCGAGTCCCTTATCTCCGCCGCGAACTTCCCCCACGGCCTCTTCCTCACTCCTCTGTACATCCTACCCTCCTTCGGCGCCGCCGGCGCCGCCACTGCCTCTGTTTCTTTCGCTTCCTCTTCGTAGGTTGTGTTGTTGGACGACACTTCTTGTAACTCGACGCTGCCCACAGAGCCGGAAACGTTGGACGCCGACGATGATTCCTTGGTTTGGTCGTCGCTGAAGTTGAAGATGTCGTCAAAATTGTAGTCCCAAGAAAAAGGGTCCGCGGCGGTTTCGAAGAAGTTAAGGTTTTGGTTTGGAAAAAGATGAGAATTAAAATCTAAATCCAAAGCTAAATCCATCTGGTAAAATGAATAGAGAATTTAGAAGTTGGAAAAAGGAAAAATATTGGAGTGGCAGCTAGTTAAGTGTGACTAAATTTGTGGTTGGTTTGGAGTGTGAGTGAACGTATCTAAGGGATTGCATTGGGGTCTCTTATATACCCGTGGAAAAGAAGGAAGAAGGAAGAAGGAAAAGGACTAGAAAAATCGTGGGAATTGGAAAATGAATAAGTTAGTTATAATGAATAGGGGAAGTTTATTTTGTTGGGCAAGGAGGATGAATTTATCGCCATGTTGCCTGTATTAAAATGAGAAAGCTATTGTGCCTAATTTTGTAGTAAATCGCTTTGGCTTCATGAAAAAGGATAAGTCTATTAACTAATTTTGGCACGTGAGTCAAATAATAATTAAGCCACGTGGCCAACTCCTCCAATGGAAAATAAGGTACTGCTGAGCTGGCCTTTAAAATTTGGAGTGAATTTATTTGGGTACATTTTTTAACATTTGTCTTTATTACATTTTTTATGATACACTACATAAATTTTTCAAATTAACTCATCCGCTCTTAAAATATCAAGTATAATTTTGTCAATATTTTGCTAAAGAAATATGAGATATCAAATACATTTTATTTTTTTTTGTTTAATTAATGATTATATATATACGCAACTCCATACGCATACGCATGATAGTTTTAGCAAAGGAATTGTGTCAGCATCAATCAGCGTGTGGCGTTTCCCACATGTTGGCATACAACGCCAAACATTTCACTTCTCTGCCTTGCTTCTGTTTATTTATTTATTTTAATTGCATAGAATTTTATTTATAAAAAAATAAATTTAAATTGTTATCAGTGAAATATGCAAATATGCAAACTATTAATTCTTCTCTCACGCTTCGGTGTTCCATGAGCACAGCAGAGTCTCATTGCATGTTTTTTCTAATGAAAATTTTGATAATGTCTTGTACTTATTCGATCCAATTAGTAATATTTTAATCACACTTTTAAAAATCGCATTTATTGTTGTTGTCGTTTTTTAGGGTAGATTCAGTGTTGTCCTTTTTTTAGGGTACCAACTATCCCCTTACATATTTTGCGTATATACGTGGATACTTTTATTTTACAATTACTATTTAATATGCGATAACATGATATCCTCCTCCTTCATTAAATATGTGGGTGAGAAAAAACTTATACCCACGAATGATAGATCTTTTATTCATCCCTAATCCTTGATATAGCTAATTTAGAACAAGACAAACCCAGATTTAATAATAATATTTTGGAACATCGATTGTTTCAAATTAGACAAAAGTTTAGGTCAAGTGAAATTTTATTTTAAATAAAATTATTCGTATGACATGATATTAATATAATAACAACAACTTTTTATTCAAAGTTGACTTAACTTTTTTTAGAAATTATATGATTTTCTAAAAACTCATTAATACAATAAGGGCTAAACTTTTCAAATTAATCGAATAAGCTTTTAAATATTGTATATGAGCATGCATATAAGATCAGAATTTTTTTGTTCCAATTGCTTAAAATATGACTTATTTTTTTGATTGTTTTAAAAGCATCCTTATCTCTTTTGTTGCAACACGTGTACCACTCATAATTTCAGTTCTTAATAAATTTTATTATTGATATTGAAATAAAGCATATAATTTCTGTCCATGCACACGTATATTTGAAAAGCTTACTGTGACCCCTTCTGTATATATATATATATATAATGAATTTTAGATAAGAACTAGAAATACTTGATTAAAACAACTTATATTTGATTTTATATTTAATGAGATGGCGTTATTAGGAAATTGGGAAAAAAGTGAGGACATAAAAAAAAATGATGGTAGGGCCCGGGGAATAAGTGAAAAAGAGGTTGAATACAGTGTATTTCTGCATTCCAATAACCTATCTTTGTCTAAGTTGTAGACCCTAATCTTGTGAGGGTGTAGAATATGTACTAGTGTTACATCAGCCGCCACCGTGTCTTTTCCTCTGCAATTAAATAATTCAACACCATATACTCTGTAACTTACACTCTATTCCCTCTTCTTCTCTAAACCATTCTTTGAATTTTGTTTTCTTCTAGAAACTATAAAATACCAACGTATTTATCCGCCAAAATAAACCGATACTATCACTAACGATCAATTCAGCACACTCACGGAGAAATCAAACCTTTTGTAAGGGTTTTTGAACATATGAACCAAGTTATTTTAACTTATTTGACAACTTTATATGATTATTTTATTAAAGTAATCGGGTTTAGTGATCAAATTATCTCTCTAACTAATAATACTCTTTTAAAAGTTGTTAGTCATAATATCTAAACTTACAACTTCTAATTTATTCTTCATATGGCTAGTCTATTTTATTATTAATATTTTAATAACTTCTTTTATTTGATGTCATGTTTTATAACTATCTATTTTTAATTATTATATTATTTTTTATATTTATATTTAAAAATGCATTAATAATTTTTTTTATTGTGACGATTCAGTGTACATGTAATATTAAATCGTATAAAGTAATATTTGTGATTATAATAAGATTTATTCGGTAATTTTAAATTAATAATTAATAATTCTAGTTTAGAGTTTGAGAACTTTGTAATGTCACGGTAAAACAAAAACTTTCATGAATTATGGGTGAGGCATGAGAATCCCATACACTTTTGATATGAATTTAAAAATCACAAATATAAGTGGTTTATTCCTTGTAAGAAGGAGATAAGGAGATACATTTGAACCTTCCACAATTTCATGAAAGGTCATAAAGTTTTAGTGAATACTATAAGAACATAAACATTACCATGTTCCAAGATAACTTGAATGATGAGAGTATTGATGAACAAAGACTAAGTTTTTAAGTGGTTGAGAAACAAAATGTGGTATAGTTACATAAATATCATTCTTTAAAAGCTTGGAGCATTAATTAATTAAATTTCAACTATAATTGAAAATAAAATCCAATTTTAAGCAAGATATCAATTAAGGATAAGATCTTTCAATAGTTTATAAATAGGTACAAACTTCACCTTACAAGCCGGTTTGCAATGTTGAGTTAGGCTTAAATTCCACTTCTTGATATGGTATTAGAGTTTATCCTAGCACATTTTTTGGGCCACCCGCTATCACGCCGCTATTGGACCACTCTTAAACAATATAGTCTCACTCACGAGTTGAGCAATCTCAGTGTGAAGAGTGGGTGTGTTGGAGATCCCACATCGACTAGAGATAAGGTCTTTCAATAGTTTATAAATGAATGCAAACCTTACCTTACAAGCCAGTTTGTAAGGTTGAGTTAGGCTTAAATTTCACTTATTGAGATCCCACATTGTAAGGTTGAGTTAGGCTTAAATTTTACTTCTTAAAATCCCACATCAATTAGATATAAGACTTATCAATAGTTTATAAATTGTAAGGTTGAGTTAGGCTTAAATAATTTAAAAGTTAGACTTAAATTTTACTTAAGTTGAGTTAGATTTAAATTCCACTTATTGAGATTTCACATAAAGTTAAGTTAGACTTAAATTTTAATTTTTGAAATCCCACATCTTGATATTATAAAAATAATAAGAAAAATCAGATATTCTACATAAATGTTATAGGGTGTAAAATACGAAAAATATTATAAATAATAAAAAAAAATATTTTACTTGGACACCTAGTATATTTTGACGTCCATAAAAGGTTATTCAACAATGGCAATACAGACAAAGCAAAGTACTTATCTCTGTACCCGAACATGAATTCCACCAATAAAACAAAATATATACTGTTTACTTTTTAACACTTTACTATAAAAAAGAATTTATAAAGACCGAAATTCAATCCTAAAAAAATATTTATTCTTAGTATTTACACTTCAAATACGTAATAATAGTTCGGAATGATCTGCATTGACAAAAATGTAAACAAGAAACAAGGTATTAAATCAATTTTTAAAAACAAGACCAGCATTGAATATCATAGCATACTCAATTTATAGGAAGAATAAATAGTTTATACATGTAAAATTTATATATATCTTTAAATAATTAAAAATCGCTATTCACAATAAATCAATTAACTTTTATAATATTTTTTAAAGATTATATGTATCATAATTTAATTGATATATAAATAATTAATATAAAACGTTTTACATTACCAGAACCTATAAATTAAACTCTACTTTAAATTACTTCGTAATAATAAAAACTTAAATCTCATATTCATACGTTGAGAATCTACGTATATATACTTTCAGAAAATAAAATGAAAATGAAAGATGTTTTATATATTATATCATTATTAGCTGATAAGTATATACTATGATTAGTTTTGTAGATAAATGGTTAAGAAAAGTATTGTTATAATAATGATATGATAAAGTCCAGTTTCATAGATGATGGTGGGATACCGTTATGATGATTAAAGAGGATGAAGAGAATATTAATAGAAGATGAAAACTTTTTATTGTATGGTGGACATTTACTATGCAAGTTGTAATAAAGTTATGTGCTAAATTAAATTAAATATAAGCAATTATTTATAGGGACGCCTCGTGCTTTTTTAGGGCAAAGAAGATACATGTATCTCTGTTACCTGTCCCAATTATAAACATATATTTGACACTTTCTTTTCACCATCATCACTGATTTAACATCTTCGTCTTTCTGTTTCGTTCAAGACAAATTTCAGATTGCTGGACTTCTTTTCAAAATTCAAAGTCAAGACGAATAACATAGAGAACCCATTGTTGAATATGCCACCATGCTTTGACAATACGTAATAAATTACGATTCAATCACATTATATATATATATATATATATATATATATATATATATATATATATATATATATATATATGTATGTATGTATATATGTTTGCTATGAATTGTTCTAAACTATAGTCATGAATTTGAATGTAATATGGTTGTGTTAAATAGTTTGAAGAAATAAATTTGTTTATTCGTTAATACAAAGTTGTCTTCCCCAAGAATATTCATATAGTTGGACTGACACAATTAAGTAAATTTATTTTGATGTTTTTAAATAATTATATATAATTAAAGTATGTATTCCATTTAGTTGAAGTTATGAATTTTATATGAAACAATGTGTTATGGTAGAAAATAATTTAGTGCATTTTGCTATAATTAATCTTTTATGTATTTATTATTAATAAATTAAAATCTATTACAAATATGTTTAAAATATATAGAAAGATTCTTTTTTTTTAAAGCACATGACATGTATTAAAAAATTTCAAACAATTAAAAAGTTATTGATAACTCCTTAAATTTCAGTTTATAGGACTATAACTAATCATTAAATGGTAATTGCTATTGTGCCAGATTGGAAGAGCAAGTCTAACGGAGAGTAACTGTATATTTAAAATGAATATTTGCAACTTGACTTAGTAAGTATTTTAGCAACGAACAAAATAATAAATAAAGTATTTAAATTTTAACCTTACACCTTGGTTCCACGTGAATTCATTAAAAAATCTTATCCTAATTATTTGATAATGCTTCGTTGGCAAAACAAAAACCTTAATTTAATAACTACATTTACGAAAGTAGCGTGCATTAAGCTTGAGATTCCAAAAAAAATTATATACACTTCCGTTTTATATATAAGACAATCCATCCCATAGTTTTAATAATGTTGAAGAAAACATAATATTATTGATTATTCTATGATAAGTATAAGAATATTTTTATATCTTAGATCGTCGTCGTAGTGAATCTTATGAAGAGCATCTGTGTTGTACAAAAATAGTTTACTCATGCGGTGACTTAAAGTTTCAACCTTCAAAATTTACGTATCAGAATGTGAACAATATTTAATACAACAAATTCTTTTCACACATTCAAATCTAATGCTAGAAGGAAAGATTCCGGTGATTATTTGTAAGTTCTACTACAAAAGTTTTAGAAGTGTTGAGATGGAGATTTTTTTAGGAGGTAACTTATTTTTATAGATAACTTGAATTTTTTTATAAAATATGTTATTTGAATGGTGAATTTTAAAAGAAATTAAATACAAAAAAATTATGAGAGCAAAATTTGATTAATTAAAATTAGATAATTTTAAATTTTAGTAAAAAAAAAAAATAAGAATTCAAAATTCTCCATCCTTTCTTTATATAAACAAGAGACTATTTTTTGGTCAGTGTAGATCTGGATGTTATAATTGTCGTTATTAATGTTATTTCTTAGTTAATATTGAATTATTTATCACATAGGCTGAGACTATTTCTTGATTAACATTTGTAGCTAGTTGGATTGATGTGATAGAAAAAGATACAATTAATTAGATAACATTTTAAATTATTGAAACATCCTTCCAAAAATAAATATAAATTAAAATTGAAAGATGATTAATTATGAATTTGTTATTTTATAAAATTAAAATTTATATTAAAAATTTAACATTTAAAATTTAATAAATTTAAATAATCAATTGCAAATTATATAAAAAAAATTGACATACCAATTACATTTCTCTTGGTTAAATTATTCACATTATTTTAGCTAATAGTGTGTAATAACTAAACTTATAAATAGTTGAATAAATTATGTAAATATTTATGGTTCAATAAAATTTTATTTCACACCCCTTTAATTTTTTAAGTTTTTAAATTATACAATAACATAATATTATATTATTAATTTTTTCTCACTTTTTTTTATGTAATTAGATTGTTTAAGGAAGTTTAATTTAATGTTTAAAGTATTTTATTTTCTATGATTATTTAAAATTTATCTTATAGTCAAACACTTAAATTAAAAATAATAATTCTTTCATGTAGACAAAATAAAAAAAAAGTTAAATCAAATTCTATATCTTTAACAAGTAGCAACAATAATTAATAAAGAAGGAAGCGAAAACAAAACCGAAAGAAATAACATTTATTTCTCTACAAGTTCATCGGTATTTTTGACCATACATTGTTGAAGAAAGTGTGTCATAACAGATTATGCATAGAGACATAAACAATAATGTGATTCTATAATTTTAACAAGACAGACCAACATTCCCTAAGTAGAACCTCCCTATTGCTGACCATAAATTATTAAAGAAACAGATCAAGAAAGTGGGTAATCAATTATGTTTAGTGACATAATTGATTATGTCTATGCCTAAAAGTATAATGGATTATGCACTTTCTTCAATTGTTCTTCTTCAACCAATTGCTCTGTATGTATAAATAAATCAAGAGCAAAGTAGTAATAAATAAACTATGACACATCTTTTCCTTTTTATGCTCACCATAATCTCGACATTAATCTCCTTTCTTTTTCACATTTTTGCGATAATCAATAAAAACAAACATATAAGATCTGCGCCTTCTATTCTACGTGGACAACAAATATACAAAAAGAAATATTTTAAAAAATGAAGGAGACCAATTATCACCTGTTATGTGTAATGTCCCATTTAATTATTAATATAATAGTGGGAAGTGTGTAATAATACGCAACATATACGGTGATGGTTCTTGAAGAAATAATATATACCATCAAACACACAAAGGAAATAAAACAATTTCCTAACCCTGTCAAAATATGCTATTACGGTCTATAATCTCATTTGCTCCCCGTAGCAAGTATAGTTACAATAATTTACATAACATACACAAGGTAACGTGAAAATAAGTAAATACACAAAACTGGAGGATTAAATTATGCATTTTAATTTTTTTATAATTTTAGCAGAGAATCAATGCATGATGAAAACAATAGATCAAGTTTTAATTTGACAAATACATTGTTTAAAGATTTTCATAAACCAGCGTTAGACTCGATAGACACACTTTCAAATAGTTAATTTTATTTTTAAAAAACTCTATTCCTTTGGATAGTTGCAAATCAATAATATCCAATTTATATAGTCAGTTCTTGATTTAACTCAATTAAGATCCAATAACAAACAATTGTTAGAAAGTATAAAATAATTTTTTTTTATCTGAGTCATTTTGATGAAAACTTAATATTATTTGGATTTCGACCATTCTTAACAAAAATAAAATATTATTTGAAAAACAACAATTATTGATTAAGATCAAGTATTATTTAGAATATAATCAATATTTGCTAATACAATTTTATTTTATAAAGAGTGTGATATAAATAATCACATATTTACTAACTAAAAAATGACAACGTTCGCGAAATACCAAATCAATAATATTTTTTTAGGTTGTTAAGGAACATAAATAATATTTTTATTTAGGGAACAATAATTGCTTAGATATTATTAGAGTGTTGATTCAATGTGTTTGTTGATCTTTCTTCTTCAAGGATATCTTCTATATATAGAGGATGAGAAGAAAAATTCATTTCAAATCTTTTCTGTTTATTGAAATTTTCAAAGAACATTTTCTTTATCAAACTTGTGTTTGACCATGTTCAAATGTAAAGATGTATTAATTACATATATATTTTTTGTATAAATATTTTTTGTATAAGATGATACATGACATAATTTATCAAGCTTAGATCAAATAGTCTTTTATTAAAACTAAAGTGAAGCATATGACCATATAAGACTGAACGTTTTTATAAAGTTAAATAGTCTTTTATTAAAACTAAAGTGAAGCATATGACCATATAAGACTGAACGTTTTTATAAAGTTGACATTCTGTTGCTTTTTATTTTTTCCAAAACGGTTGTTGGCATA